>Ga0316363_10000544_pt1 | contig 47169 bp, 30 predicted proteins | sample Sb_taG_3_FD_200459 | JGI IMG/M metagenome (GOLD analysis project Ga0316363, IMG submission 200459) | Peat soil microbial communities from Weissenstadt, Germany - Sb_50d_a_PC metaG (v2) (version 2) | ecosystem: Environmental > Terrestrial > Soil > Wetlands > Peat | place: Germany: Weissenstadt...
TTGCAGTCCCAGGGCCGCTTGACGTACATAATGGCAGGCGTTCCGGATCGGCAGGCGTCCCTTCGCCCGCACGAGGTCGTCCAGGTTTTTCCCCTCTACATATTCCATGACCAAAAGGTGCAAGCTGCCAACCTGGTCGGCGTCAAGGGCACGAACGATATTCGGATGGTCCAATTTGGCGGCGGTTCTTACCTCGCTGTGGAAACGCGGTAAAGCATCCGGGTGTGCCAGGACGCTGGGGTTGATTACCTTGATGGCGATCGGCCGGTCCATGACCTTGTGGACCGCCAGGTAGACCACGCCCATGCCGCCACGCCCCAGCTCGCGGACGATGCGATATTTCGCGTGGTTAACCAATTCCGCCGGCAGGTCGCTCGCAGGGGGAGAGGCCACCGGGTCTAGCGAAGCTCCCGTTCCACGCGCCAAGTTGGGCGACTTGCCCGGAGGAAGGGATGATCCGCCGGGCTTGGCTTCTCGGACCTTGCCGAGGAAAGAATCCGGCGGCTGGTTTTCGACGGCCTGGCGGCAGGCGCTGCAGGACTCCAGGTGGCTGGCGACGGCAACGGCCGCGGCTTCAGGCAGCTTGCCCAAGCCGAAGGCGGTCAATTGCTGCCGGGACGGGTGAATGGCAGCGTCGGGCATCGCACGCTCCTACTGGGGTGGCGGGCACAGGGCCCGCGGGACTTTTTCACGCTCGCCGGGGGAGTCCCTCGACGCGCTATAAGAAGTGCGCCGGGCGAGCGGACCTGTCAGAAAAATGCCGGTTCAGTCAATGAATCCCTCGGCCTCCTGGCGCGCATCTGTCCTTTGTAGATCTGCATCGAGTATTCCAGGACCCAAAAGCTCATGAACGGATCGGGCTCCGACTGGTGCTCGATGAGGATGTACAGGGTGAGCGTGCGACGCCGGCCGCCGAGGCGGGTGCGATAAAGCACGTCGAGCACGAGGTCTGACACCAGGTGGCGATAATCCGCGGCAATGTAGGTGGTCGGATCGACCGTCATGCGCTCGAGGTCCATGCAGGCCAAATGGGGCGTGCGTGTCAGGCCGAGCAGTTCGCGTGTGTTGCCGGGGCGCTGGAGTACGAGCTTCAGGCCGTTTTCGCGGAAGTGGCGGATGATTTCTTCGATGCCCGGTGCGGTCATGCACGTCCCTCGGCGAAACTGGTCTCCTGTAATGGCATCGACGCCAGATGGGTCCGGCACGACGGACTCCGACTCCGCTTCGTTCCACGCCGCTCCGTCTACGCCCGTCGGCCTGCGCTCGCCCTTCCCTGTTTGGTTCAGCGGGAGGACTGAACTGCGGCCAGGCGAAACCCGTGGAACTGGAGCCGAACCGACGGGGGGACCCCGGGCGGACCGCCGAACGGCAGTACCCGCCGACGGACCACCAGCACTCGCCGCGGAGCACCCGGTCCGGGGCCCCAACGGTCACCTCAGGATCCACTCCGCCTGGCAACTCCTTGACGTACCAATCGCGACACCATTGCCACAGGTTGCCGTGCATATCGTGTAAGCCCCATTCGTTTGCCGGGTAACTTCCCACGGCCGTAGTTCGTGCCAGGTATGGCCCCTGTGCCGCGCCGTTGTACGGACGATTGCCGATGAAGTTCGCTTGCGTGCTGTCAAGTGAATCGCCGAATGCCGTCGCCGTCTTGGTCCCCGCGCGACACGCATATTCCCACTGCGCTTCCGTCGGCAAACGATACTCCCAACCGGACAGCAAGCGCCCGGCGCTCCGCTCCTGCACCGTGAATCGCTGCGCAAACCGCGTGGCTTCTTCGTAATTCACTCCTTCCACCGGAAACCGCGACGTATCCATTCCTTGCACTTTATCTTTGCCCTCTCCCCCTGCACAGAAATAACTCGGATCTGTCCCAATGAGCTGCTTCCACTCCCCTTGCGTCACGGCATACTTCGCCATCCAGAAGCCATGGGGAAACCAAACTTCCACCTGGTCTTCGTCATCTCTGCGTTCCGGCTCATCGGCCGGACTGCCCATCGTGAACTGGCCTGGCGGGCACCAGCAAAACTTCATCTTCAGGCTATTGTCATCCCGCTCTTGCCCCGGCCGGGAACCGATGAAGCCCTGAGTTTTCGGAGTTGCAGGTTCGTCTTTCAGCAGCTGGCGGGAGGACTGAACTGCGGCCACACGGAACCCGCAGGATACGTCCCGAACCCACGAGCCGTACGGGCGGCGGCCCGCCGCACGGCACCACGTGCCGGCGTCGTTCCAGCCAATGCCGCGGAGTACCCGGGCCGAGGCCTCAACGGTCGCCTCAGGATCCTCTCCGCCTGGCAACTTCTTACCGTACCAATCGCGACACCATTGCCACACGTTGCCGTGCATGTCGTACAGCCCCCAAGCGTTCGCCGGGTAGCTCCCCACCCGGCACGTGCGACCAAGGCTCCCACCAAAGTTCGCCTGCGCGCTTTCAAGTTGATCGCCGAATGCCGTCGCCGTCTGGGTCCCCGCGCGACATGCATATTCCCACTGCCCTTCCGTCGGCAAACGATACTCCCAACCGGCAGGCAATCGCCTGGCGCTCCGTTCCTGCTTCGTGAACCGCTGCGCAAAGCTCGTGGCATCATCGTGGTTCACTTGTTCCACCGGAAACCGCGACGTATCCATTCCTTGAACTTTATCTTTGCCCCTTCCCACTGCACAGAAACAACTCGGCTCGCTCCCCATGAGCTGCTTCCATTCTCCTTGCGTCACCGGATATTTCGCCATCCAGAAGCCATGGGGAAACTTAACTTCCACCTGGTCTTCGTCATCTCTGCGTTCCGGCTCGTTGGCCGGACTGCCCATCCTGAACTGGCCTGGCGGGCACCAGCAAAACTTCATCTTTAAGCTATTGTCGTCCCGCTCCTGACCTGGTTGGACACCCATGAAGCCCAGGGCTTTCGGAGTCGCGATCAGGGGAACAGAACCCTTGTTCTCCGCGTTAGAGGGGGTAACCGCTTGTGGATCCGTACCAGCAGTGGCAATTTCCTTGATCTCGGACTGAACTGCGGCCACGCGGAACCCGAGGAACCTGTCCCGTGAGGCCGGGTCGTTCCTACCGCGCTGCGCTGAGCCGCAGCGGAAGGCGCCGTTGTTGTCCCAGCTCCCGCCGCGGCGCACCCGGCCCAGGGTCCCGGTGGTCACCACCGGGTCTGTCCCTCCTGGCAGTTTGAATTGGTACAGGTCATAGCACCATTGCCAGACTTCCCCGTGCATGCCATGGAAGCCCCAACCATTCGCTTTCCGGGTCCCAACCGCGTGCGTCCGTCGATCGGAATTCCCCTCGTACCAGGCATAATCCTTCAACTCTTCCTCATCATCCCCAAATGAGAATCGACTTCTCGTCCCTGCGCGGCAAGCGTACTCCCATTGCGCTTCCGTCGGCAACGTGTACTCCCAGCTCAGCGGCAACCTTGCCGCTTGATGGTCACGTTCCGTTAGCTTGCGACAGAATTGGATCGCTTCGTACCAACAAATGCTATCCATGGGAAAATCGGTCGTCTCAATTCCTCTCACCTGGTCCTTGCCTCCTCCATTCGCAGAGAAATGACTGATCTGGTCGGTCCCCATGATCTCTTGCCACTGCTGTTGCGTCACCGTGAACTTTCCCAGCCAAAATCCCTTCGTAAGTTTCACCTCCACCTGTTCGCTAGGCCACCGACTGGGCTCGTCCTTGGGGCTCCCCATCCTGAAACTCCCCGCCGGGCACCAACACATCTTCATTTTCAAACCGTTATCGTCCCGTTCCTGACCTGGTCGATTCCCTTGGAAGCCTTCGTTTGGCGTCTTCTCCAGCCGGGCCGTAACCACGATGTGGCCGCCGTCTTCAATCTGAATTTCCTCGCCAATAACTTTGACGCCGTCCTTGCTGGCCACGATCTTGTGCGTACCGGGTGGGACGCTGAGCTGGGCCTTCTTGCCGTCCGCGCCCCAGGTGACCGTAACTTTCTCGCCGTCCACCAAGACCTCGGCACCGGCCGGAAGGTTCTCCAGCACAATTGTGCCGTCCTTCGTCTTCACCTTGAGTACAGTGCTCGCCCACAGACCTGCGAACGCAAGTAGGAGGATGATGGCTCCGGCCAGCACTGCTCGTTTCTTCCCCCAGCGAGTCGTTGCCGACTTTGTCGCCAAATGCCTTTTTTTCATCTTCTCGACGACAGATACCGCGGCAGGCTCCAAGTCCTTGAATGGTTCTTCTGCGACCCGTGCGGCCGCATTTTTCTTGGCAGACAATAGCGCGGCGTCCACGGCCGGCGCCTTTACCTTGCTTGTGTCGCTCCCCATGGAGGTTGCCCTGGCTGGCGCCCCGACATCCTGTGGCGGCGGCAAAGTCCTGCCCGCAGCCGGCTTGCCTCCGGCTTTGGCAAACTGCACCAATGCCTGGGCCACCGCAACCGGCGTCTGATACCTCTTCGCCGGGTCCTTTGCCAACATCTGAGCAACGACGGCCGACAACTCGGGTGGCACATCCGAACGCAGCTCGTGGAGCAGGGGCGCCTCCTTTTCGATGTGCGCCAACACCAGCTTGACGACGGTCTCCTCCTGAAACGGCGGCCGGCCCGTCAGCAGGTAAAACAGCGTACACCCCAAACTGTAAATATCGGCCCGCGTGTCCGCCGTGCGTGCGTCGGTCGCCTGTTCCGGCGATACGTACTCCGGCGTGCCCATGAAGGAGTCCATCGCCGTCAGCCGGCCACTCTGGACTCCCGTGTCGCGTAAGCGCGCCAGGCCAAAATCGAGAATCTTCACCTGGCCGCGCGGCGTCAGCACCAGGTTGCCGGGCTTGATGTCGCGGTGTACCATCCCTTGCTCGAAAGCGTGTTGCAGTCCCAGGGCCGCTTGCCGCACATAGTGGCAGGCGTTCAGGATCGGCAGCCGCTCCCGCCCCCGCACGAGGTCGTCCAGGTTTTTCCCCTCTACATATTCCATGACCAAAAGGTGCAAGCTGCCAACCTGGTCGGCGTCGAGGGCACGAACGATATTCGGATGGTCCAATTTGGCAGCAGTTCTTACCTCGCTGTGGAAACGCGGCAAGGCATCCGGGTGTGCCAGGACGCTGGGGTTGATTACCTTGATGGCGATCGGCCGGTCCATGACCTTGTGGACCGCCAGGTAGACCACGCCCATGCCGCCACGCCCCAGCTCGCGGACGATGCGATATTTCGCGTGGTTAACCAATTCCGCCGGCAGGTCGCTCGCAGGGGGAGAGGCCGCCGGGTCTATCGAAGCTCTCGTTCCACGCGCCAAGTGGGGCGACTTGCCCGGAGGAAGGGATGATCCGCCGGGCTTGGCTTCTCGGACCTTGCCGAGGAAAGAATCCGGCGGCTGGTTTTCGACGGCCTGGCGACAGGCGGTGCAGGACTCCAGGTGGCTGGCGACGGCAACGGCCTCAACTTCAGGCAGTTTGCCCAGGCCGAAGGCTGTCAATTGCTGCCGGGACGGGTGAATGGCAGCGTCGGGCATCGCACGCTCCTACTGGGGTGGCGGGCACAGGGCCCGCGGGACTTTTTCACGCTCGCCGGGGGAGTCCCTCGACGCGCTATAAGAAGTGCGCCGGGCGAGCGGACCTGTCAGAAAAATGCCGGTTCACTCGATGAATCCCTCGGCCTCCTGTCGTAACCTGCTGAGCACACGCGACTTGGCGAGCCACACGGCGCCGACCGAGATGCCAAGTTCTGCCGCCACCTGCGCTGCTCCGACTTCGTCGAAGACGACGCGGCGAAAGGCGGCAAGGGTCGCCGGCTCGAACATCGGTTCTATCAGCTCCAGGAGCCGGCGCAGGACATGCTGGTCATGTTCCTGATCCCAGAGACGGCTCAGCTCGCTATTGGGGTCGCTGAGCTGCGCCAGCGGGCACTCGTCAAGGGGTGCCCCGAGCGCCCGGGGGCGTTTCTGCGCAGCGCGGTGGTGGGCCAGAACGCGGTGAACCGTGATGGTGCGCAGCCAACGGCGAAAAGAGCCGTTCCTCTGGCGCTGGAAACCAGGGAGTTCGCGGATCAGGACCTCCATGACGTCCTGGACGATATCCGCGGCCTCATCGCCGAGCCCCGGGTGCCGCAGCAGCCAGCGGCGGATGAGCGGCTGGTAAAGATCGTCGAGTCGCTGCCACGCTGCTTCGTCGGACCCGGTCCGAAGTCGCTCCAGCAGGCTGACTGAAGTCTCCATGCGGACCTCGATCTGAACTCGGCATAGGACAACAACTTATACCCGCAGAGGAAGAGCTTTGCAAATTAAAAGCCGGACACCCCACAGACAGAGCGGGCTTGGAAAGACATAAGGGGCCGCCAACGGGAGTCTTTACTCTGACAAAACCGCGTCCAGTGGTTGGATGAAGAAAAAGGGTCGTCCCGACCCCTGGTTCGAGCCCCTTTGCAGCTGTTAACCCATTGTCTATCCTACTAAAATGACTGAGCTTGATTGGACAGCAAGACAGATCTGGGTGACACGGTCTGAGCGGAGCGAAGGGCGTGGCGAACTGACGGGAATCGCGTTCCTTCCGGGTTCGTCACACCCTTCGGAAGCCTCAGGGCGTGCCACCCAAAACACTCCCGATGTACGCACGCTGATATGGTGTGCAATGGCCGCCAACCGGCAGGACAAACAGCCTTGGCGGAGGATTGGAATGCCTCATCGGCAGGCCCAGAGAAAGAAAGGAACTTTCCATGGCGGTCGATCCCCGAAAACGGCAAAAGAAGAAAGAGCAGCGCGAGGCCAAGCGGAAACTGAAACGGCACCAACTCGTCAAAGCAAAGAACGTGGGCGTGGGGGAGCAGTTGGCCCTCGCCGCGAAATACCCGGTTATCGATAGCTGGGTTACCACGGACTTGTGGGACCAGGGCATGGGCTATGTCTGTCTGGCGCGGGAGTTGCCTAATGGCTCCGTGGGTTTCACCGTGTTCCTCGTCGATCGGTTCTGTTTGGGCGTGAAGAACGCGCTTGCCGCGATCAAAAGCCGCTTCGAATATGACACGCAGCTCCGGCAGATTCGCTCTCAATTCACCGTAACAGAGGTGTCCCCGGCGACCGCCCGAAAATTCGTCGAAAGTGCTGTCGCCTACGCACAATCGTTAGGGTTCCCGCCGCATCCCGACTATCAAAAGGCGAAATTCATCTTCGGCGATATCAACCCCGCGGAAGCGACGGAAGAACTGGAGTTTGGCAAGGACGGCAAACCGTTCTTCATATCCGGCCCACACGATACGCCCCAGCGCTGCAAGCGCATCATGGCGACCCTGGCACGCAACGCGGGCCCAGGCAAGTTTGATGCGATATTCCACCTCGGCAAGGGACTCTCGCTTTTGCCACACGACCCCCAGTCGGAGTCCATGGAATTGCTCGACCCGGAAGTGGACGAAGACCTCGATGGTGAAGAGGTCGGGCTGTCCGAAGACGAAGATGCGGTGGAGCGAGAAGATTGAAGGCCGGGAAAAAGGGGTCGGGAGTCTTTTCTCCGGACAAAACTGCGCCCGGGGGTCGACCGCTTTTCAACCCCCGCGACTTCGCGGGATAGACTGAAATAACCTCCCTGTCCGCCGGGGTGCTTACGGGCCCCGGGATTCGACTCTGGTTACAACAACCCATTCACAACAATCTGCCAAGTCGCTGCACAGAGCTTTTCCTTGAGCCCTCGTCAGGGAGGCCGCAGAGAGAGTCGGAGAGAGACTTTGAGGTAGTCGCGAGTGGCGAGCTTTAGCGGGCGGCACCCGCCATGGCCATGAAGGCAACCCCCGTCAGCGGCCCGCCAGCGGCAGCCGGAACGCCACCATCTCCTGGCCGTTGCGAGCCAGCAGGACGTCGCCGACCAGCACCGGATGGTTCCAGGTCTTGCCCTCGATCGCCGGGAAGCGCGCGAGCTCCCTGAACTGGTCGGGTGACGCCGCGACCAGCGCCAGTTCGCCCTTCTCCGACAGCACCAGAAGCAAGTCCTGGTCCGGTAGCAGGATCAGCTGGCCGTGGCCGTAGCGTCCACCCTTCCACTTGCGCTTGCCGTCCACGAGGTCGATGCAGGCCAGGAGGCTGCCGTCGAAACCGAAGGCATGGTCCTTGTGAACTACGAAATCGTTGAAGTAGGGCTTTAGCCCGGCCGAGGTCCAGCGCTCTAGGGCGGCCCATCCGTCAGGCCCGTGCGTGACCGCGATGCGGCGCACGCCCGTTCCGGCGCCACCCATTCCGGATCCGGTGCCGATCAGGACGTCGCCGTCCGCGGTCAGTGCCGGCTGCACGATGCCGTCGCTGTCCCAAAGGTACGTCCAGAGCTGCGTGCCGCTGGCCGGCGCGACGCTGATCGCTCCGTCTCCGTTGAGCAATAGGATCTGCTTGACTCCGTCGATCGTCACCAGGTGTGGGGAGCTATAGCCCCCGCCGCCGGCCGGGCCCAACCAGCGCAGGTCGCCGGTGGCAAGGTCGTAGGCGACGAGCCTGCCGGAGGTGGCGACGATGACGACGTCGTCAACAACCAACGGTGAGCCCGCAAAGCCCCAGCCCGGGATCTTCACGCCGTTGTCGGATGCGGCGTTGCGCGACCACACGACGGCGCCGTCAGCCGCGTCAAGTGCGTTCACGATCCCAGTCGCACCCAATGCATACACGTGACCGTTGCTGAGAGTCGGCGTCGCGCGCGGCCCGGCACCGGCGTTCGACTCCCAGAACCGGGTCGCGTCGTGGTGCTTCCAGACCGGCTGGCCGGTGGTCAGGTTGTAGCAGGCGACGACCTCGTCGTCGCCGCGCTGCTCCTGGGTATAGAGGAGGTCGCCGCGGACCGCGAACGACGACCAACCCGGTCCGATCGGCCGGCGCCACAGCTCGACCGGCGGTGACCGAGACCAGTCGGTCGCTATCTGTTCGCCGCGAACGATGCCGTCGCGATCGGGTCCGCGAAAACCGGGCCAGTTGGCAACCGTCTTCGCTGCTGTCGGAGTCGACGGAGGTGCCGCCGGCTCGTTGCCGGCCAGGGCCAGGAGCCGTTCCTCGGGAGTCTGCGCCCACCGCCAATGGAGGTCCGAAGCGCCGTCGCCGGTCATCCCACCGGTGCGCAGGAGCGTGAACACTCCGCACGCCAGCAGGATGGTGGCGACCATCGCCGCGCGCCGAAGTCCGCTGGAGAGGCGACGGCTGGCCACCGCCCAGCACACCAAGGCGAGGCACAGGACCGGGATGGCGAAGATGGGCAACATCATCCCCATCATCCCGTTCGCAATGGACGCGTGAACAATGTGCGATGTCGCGTACACCGCGACCGGCATGAGGACGATGGCGCCCACGCGCTCGGACCAAGGCGCCCGGCTGAAGAACAGCCACCACAGGAGGACAGCCAGCCCGCCGCCGAAGACTCCGGCCAGCACCCCGTAGAGCGTGGCCTCGGGAACGAAGATGGGGAGAACGAACCAAGCCAGCCACTGCAGCACCACGGCGAGCACGCCGGGCCACAGCCGGAGCGGTTTCTGCTCAGCGGGTTTGTCCGTCTGCGCGGTATTCATACTCGACCATACCCTGCCAACGAGCCGTTTGTTTCCTATTTTCTTGCCGGCACTTTACTCTCCAGACTCAGCAGTATATGCGTCAAGCGTACTCGCGCCGACGCACTTTGCCGACCAGCGAGGACCGCACCGCTCTCACGCGCCTTTTCACGATGCACCTTCGACTACCCGAAGACATTCGTCTTGTTCTCACCAGGGATTGAGCCCGACGCGATCACACCGCCCCGGGAATGGTGCGTCGGCGCGAGTACGCTTGACGCATCCCTACGAACTCACGTTAAACCCTCCTCGCCCTCCGGATCACCGCCCTTGTACGACCACCCACACGCTGGGCAGATGCCGTCTTCCGGCAGGGGTGCCCCGCAGGCCAGACACAGGTCGCGATCTTGTTCCGCTTCGTCCACGTCCTCTGGCACAGTTGACTCGGCTCGTTCTGAGCGCTCTAGGATCTCACGGGCCCTCGGCAGATCCCTGCTCTCGACCATGATACGCGGGGCGGTCGCCCAGCCCATCGGCAGGTCGCCGATCGCACCCTGAAGGAGCTCGTTCTCGATGGTTGCGCGGATGCCGGCGTCGAGTAGCGCCTGCTTCAAGACAAGGGCCTGCGGGTTGTTCTCGGCCCGGTAAGCTTCGACAAACCGCTGCTCGTCCATCAGGTTGCCTCCTCGGCCTAACGTTAAGAAATCTATCGGGAGTGCTCCGACTGGATGGGCTCACCTTTGTGTAATCGGCGTGTCCGCACCTGCCATTGATCCTGTTCAATTGGACAAGTGCCGATCCGAATCTCGTTTTTTTCCGTTACTTGCGGCATGCAAATGAGGTCTGGACTATTTTCAGACTTATCGGAGCTGCAGTGAATGGACAGCCCCCACCCTCTTTCCTCAGTGAGATCGACTGGTCGTCGCGACCGTCTAACACAAAGCATCATTAACACTCGAGTTGCCGAGTTAAAATCCCCTCGGCACTCTCGCGACAGCCGGCTGCTGCCAAAGGGCGGCGGTTTCATGCTCGGGCAAGCCGAAGAACGACACTTCGGTTTGTCGGACCGGAGCGCGCAAAGTTCGGTCTGCAGGCTCAAGCAGGACCGGAAAGCGGTGCTGCCGATAGAACAGGGTTTAACCTTTTGGCTGCCATTGTCAGTCCCCACTTCTTCGGGTAGGCGGTTGGCGGCGGGTGGCACGCTCTGAGGTACTCCGAAGGGTCGTGCTGCGGCAGTTCCCAGAGCTGGGAACTTGGTAGCTGGCACAAGTTACAAGTTCTGAATAGGCTGACTTCGACGCGAATCGTAGATCACCAGACTGTCAGAAGCTATGTCGAGGAGCGCAGAGGACGCTACCCCGAGCCAGGCACGTTCGGCACGCTTTTCGGAGCACCTCAGAGCGTGCCACTCTGCCGCCTCGCTCAGTTCTGTCGTTAGGCGTCAGCAGAACCATCAGGAGTACTCATGGGCAGGCGACTCCGCAAGCACGAACTGCTGCACGAGATCCAGCGTGAGCGCACTGCACTCGACGACGCTCTCGCGCTCCTGACGCCCCGTCAGATGACGAGGGCCGGCGTAACCCGCGGTGGGTGGTCGGTCAAGGACATTCTCGCCCACCTCATCGAATGGCAGCAGATGAACCTCGACTGGTATGCGGCGGGGCTGCGTGGAGAGAAACCTGCAATGCCTGCACCAGGCTTTACTCTGCGAGAGCTCCCTCGCCTGAACGAAATGATTTATCGAAAGCACCATCGGCGCTCACTTCAAGCCGTGCTACAGGACTACCGGTCCTATCACCAACGACTCGTCGCCCTCATTGAAGCTCTGCCGGACGCCGACCTGGTAACGCTGGAGCGCTTCTCCTGGACTGGTCCGTCTTGGACGCTTAGCGACTATCTCCGGGCGAGCACAGCGGCGCACTACCTGTGGGCGCGCAACCATATTCGTCGCTGGTGGCGTTCCCAGGGGAAGGGCGCCCTTCGCATGAGATCACGTTGAGCTCTGCCGCCTAACCCACCGTTGCAGTGGACTCGCTTGGCTCGCCGCTGAACTCCATATCGTTCGCCAGCGCGCTCCGGTCACATCGACCGATGTGTCGAACTATTCGCCCAAAAGGAAATCCCAAGCCGAAGTGATTCATTTGACAATTACAGCGCTAAATCTCCTACCTAGCGAACTTCGCAATTCGGCCGCCTGGTCCGACTGCCCAGCCTTCACCAGTCGAGGTGAATGCGACGCTGTTGTAGTTCTTGTCGTCAAGCGGCTTCCAGGTCGCGCCGTCGTCCAGGGAAACGTCGGAACCCGACGTCCCTACAGCGACCCACCGATCCTTCGCCCACGCGACGCCAGAGCGATAGGGAAACGCTCTGTCGACAAGAGTCCATGTTATGCCGCCGTCGGTGGTGATAGCCGCGGTCGCGCCGGGGGCGTTGGGTTTGCGATAGTCGCCGCCGACGATCATGCCATGATTCTGGTCGCGAAATGCGATTGAAAAAATGCCGGCCGAGTCGGTGCCGGCAAGAATCGGCGTGTTGCTAACCGTCCAGTTGCGGCCTCGATCATGAGAATGAAAGACCCGCGCCGTTTTGGCTCCTCCCGTGCAGAACCAAACGTCCTGCTTGCCGTGCGTGACGAGGCAGGTGCCGCTGGCAGCGAAGGCGCCCTCGTTCGCCAGAGCCGGCGGCAGGTTTATGCCCGAAAGCCGTTGCCAATTCGTGCCGCCGTCCTCGGTGACGATCAATTGAAATTGCCCCTTGACGGGGTCGCTAAGAGCCATGCCGTTCTTGTCGTCCCAGAAGGCCATGGCATCAAAAAAGGCTGCGGGGTCGGGGTTTTTGAATTGCAGGATCCACGATTTGCCGCCGTCGGCAGTTTTGTAAATTCGGGAATCCGCGCCGGGCCCGGCGCTCAACAGGTAGGCCGTGGTTTCTCCGAAGGCTTCGACATCGCGGAAGTCGAGTTTTGCCGCGCCGGGCACCGTGCCGACGGACCAGGTTCTGCCGGCGTCTGTGGTTCGCCCAACTGTCCCTTTCGTGCCGCTGACCCAGGCAACCTTGGCACTCACCGCACAAAGGCCGCGAAAGTCCGCATTAGTACGGATGGTCTGCTGTTGCCATTGGGCGTGATCCACTGAAACGCAGAGGCCGAGAAGCACCGCGGCGAGGTAGAAAAATTTCATGGCGGTTTTCCGAACAAAGGCACGCGGCGAGGGACGACGGGTGAGGGCCGAGGCGGTCAAGTGTAGGCGGCGGTTCAGGACCACGACGAGGTCCGGTTCTTTCAGGTGCGACTTCGCCACGCAGATGCGTCTCTTCTGCCGTGCAGCGCCGCGAGCACCTCCACGCGGTCGTCGTGGACGCGATAGTAAACCACGTAGGTGAACCTTCGCAACCGCGCTGCACGTAAGTTCCGCCAGACGCTGCCGTAGATTTGCGGCATAGCGCTGATCCGGTCCAACACGTCCTTCAGCTGATCCAGAAACTCCTGACCCAAGTCGGCCCGCTTCCTTTCGAAGTAGTCCCGCGCCTCTTCGACGTCGAGGCTGGCCTCGGGGCGCAGGACGATCGGCCAAGTCAAGGTTTCCTCGAAAGACGAGCCAGTACGGCCTCCCAGGGCACGGCCGCCCTCGGGTCGGCGTCGGCGGCAGCGACACGACGCTCCAGCTCACGTAGATGCCAGGCAGGGGGAGCGTAGGGGGCGTCATCGGGGAGGCTTTCCCAGATGAGTTCGAGGAGCTCGGACCGCTGTTGGGGGTCGAGACGATCGATGCCGAACTGCTCCAGAGTCAGACCCATGAAAACCCTCCTCGGTTATGCGATGCCACGGCCCAGCATACCGCGCGGGCGGGGGCGAGGGTAGAGGGGCAGGGAAGTGAGATGAGGGACTAGGGGGCGTGGGTAGCACACCAAGCAATGAGGGAGATGTCTACGTTTTTCGGCCCAGGATCTGCTCCAGAATCATGGCCTTCTGCCGAGGCCTTTGCCGCAGCCACTCGGGACGAATCCAGAATCCTGGCAGGACCTGGCTGCGCAATACTCCGCCCCGGACTCGTTCCTCGCGGTATTTCCCATCCGACCCGAGTCGCAAGAGCGTAACCTTCTCCTCCGTTTCGTCGATAATCCAGTATTCAGGGACGCCTGCCTTCTGGTACTGCCGGCGTTTTTTAACATAATCCCGCTCGACACTCTCGGGTGATACGATTTCGATGGCCAGGTCCGGGCGGCCATTCACAAATCCGCCTTCGATCAAGTGCAGGCGCTTCTTCAGGACCACAGCCAGGTCCGGCTCCGGGCTTTCTTTGTTGCTGAGGCGAAAAGCCACCCGCGAACCAAATAGCTGCCCCAAATCTAGGCTCTCGATATACGAACCGAGTAGGATCGTTAGCCAAACAAAGAGGGCATTGGCGTTGGTGTTTTCCGGTGAAGCCATGTAAATGATTCCATCAATCAGATCGGCCTTCTGGTCGTCGCGGACCAGGACGCAAAAGTCCTGGAAAGTATGGCTACCTTTTCGTGCAAGGACTCTCATGGGCTGTCCTCAACAAGACGGGAAAAGTTCTCGTGACCGGACCGCAGCCGAGTTGGTGTATTCTACCGGTCTGCAACTGCATACACCAAGATTGGCGAGGGACGAGAGGGGAGGGGCGAGGGATTTGGGGGATATCAACCGTTCTTTGCAAGATCGAGGAAAACGATGCTCGAAGGATTGCCGACGGGCGTGTACTGGCCGGTGAAGTTGAGGCTGCCGGTTTTGCGATCCACTCGGAAGACGGCGATGTTGTCACCTCGCTGATTGCAACAATAGAGGAACTGGCCGGTGGGGTCGAAGTTGAAGCTGCGCGGATAGTTCCCGCGTGTCCATTCTTCCCCGACAAATGTCAGGGTGCCGTTTGGACCTATGGAAAAGATCCCGATGCTGTCGTGCAGCCGGTTGCCAGCATAGACAAACCGGCCATCGGCTGAAACCAGGATCTCAGAGCAGAAGTTACTGCCAGCAAACCCGGGTGGCAGCGTGGAGATCGTCTGCCGTGAGGTTAACTGACCTGTTGAGGCATCGTAGTCAAACAATACGATGGTCGAGCCTTCCTCCTGAATAGAGTAGAACCAACGGCCATTGGCGTGAAAATGGAAATGCCGGGGCCCGTCTCCAGGTGGCAGCGCGACGGCGGGCGGTTCACTTGGAATCAGCACGCCCTTCTGCTCGTCAAACTTCCAGATGAAGATTTTATCCAGGCCCAGGTCCGCATGCAGCACGAAGCACCCGGCGGGATCAGCCTGAATCATATGCGCGTGCGTTCGATCATGTCCGCTGAAGGCAAAGCTGCCCGGTGGAGCGTTGGTCGCCCTGGTGGGGCCAATTTTGCCGGCATCGGCCTTGATATCAGTGGCGGCCCCCAGACGACCATCGGCAAGAATCGGCAGCACCGCGACGGAGCCCCCAAAATAGTTGGCCACCAACACGAACCGTCCAGACGGATGCAGGCTCACAAAGGTGGGACCGGCGCCGCCGGAACGAACGGTGTTGAGCAGCTCTAATTTCCCGTCAGCTCGATTGATCGAGAATGCACTGACCGTGCCTTCCTTGTGTTCGCCCGCCCGATCCGTTTCGTTGGCGGAATACAAGCGGGTTCCGGAGGTATTCAAAGCCAGGCAGCTTGGGCTCGTTCCCATCTCGTGGATGCCAGCGGGAGTCAGCGCCCCGGTGACGCGATTCACCTGAAAGAGGTGAATGCCGCGACCATTGCCGGGCGGTAGATCCACCTGGGTTGGCAACACATCGCCCAGCGGAGAGCTGAAGGTTCCAACATAGGCGAGGAGTGGTCCGGCGGCTTCCCCCGATTGCGCTTGGAGCAAACCATCCATGAGGGGTGTTGTCCCCGCAAGTGCGACAAAGGTTTTCAAAAACGAACGTCGGGAACTGTCGGGTGGACTCATGGTGGAAACAGCCTGTCTAGTTGAGGGGACGGTTGGAGCAGAGCGACAAGGACTTCTGCTAGCAAGCGAACCCTGCCCCCGCTCACGCCAGAATCTCGCGTATGGGATTACCCCACGGCACAAGCTGGTACGGCCGATGCTGTCGATCGTGCAATTCCAGATTGGCGGGAATGCCCAGGCGGTCGTAGATCGTGGCGACGATGTCCGCGGGCGTCGCGGGGCACTGGCTGGGGCGTGCGCCGATTTTGTCACTGGCGCCGTGGATGGTGCCGCTTTTGAGACCGCCGCCGGCGAGCAGCAGGCTGTAGCAGAAATTCCAATGATCACGGCCGGCGTCGCGGTTCACTTTTGGCGATCTGCCGAACTCGCCCATGACGACTACCAGAGTCCTCTTCAGCAGGCCGCGCTCGACCAAATCGTTGAGCAGACTGGAAACGGCAGCGTCCAGTTGCGGCAAGAGAGTGCCTTTTAGCTTGGTAAAGTTGCCGCCGTGCGTGTCCCAGGTTGCATTGGCGTCGGGTGCCCAGGAGATGCAGGCGACGCGGGTGCCTGCCTCGATGAGCCGGCGGGCGAGGAGGACGCTTTGGCCGTAGATGTTGCGACCGTAAGCTTCGCGCACCGGCAGCGGCTCGCGCTCGAGCTGGAACGCTTTCTGCGCGGCCGGCGACGTCAGCAGATCGAAGGCCTTGCTTTGAAACATGCCCATGTCCTGAGGCGGAGCCTGCATGGCCCAGTCACCCTGGCTCGCGCCGACGCAAGAGGCAAGGCGCTTGCGCGCCTCAATGCGTGAAGGGCTCACGTCGGGCGCTGGCGCCAATTCGGGCATGCCGAAGCCGGACGCGTTCGGATCGCGCAAGACAAACAAGGGATCGCAGCTTCGGCCCAACCAGCCGCCGAAGAAACCAGGCTGCGGCGGACCACCCGCGCCCTCGGCGGTGATGTACGGCATGGAGACGAACGGCATCACCATGTTGGGTGGAGGGCGCAGCATGCCCACGACCGAACCGATGGCCGGGTAATCGGTCGGTTTCGCGCCGCCGCCCAGCTCGCCGCGATCGTGCCCGGTGAGTCCCACGTAGACGGCGGCGGCATGGGAGTTGTTCACGCTATGGTGAACGGAGCGCACCAGGGTGCACCGGTGCATCCAGCGGGCGAGCCGAGGAAGATGTTCGCTGACCTGGATGCCGGGCACGGTGGTGGCGATGGGCTTGAATTGCCCGCGAATCTCGGCGGGCGCTGCCGGTTTCATGTCCCACATGTCGAGGTGGCTGGGGCCGCCGTTCAGGAAGATCAGGATGCACGAATCGGCTTTGGGCGCCTGGCCCAGGCGCGTGTTTCGGGCTGCCGCGCGGAGCACGTCGGGCAACGCCAGGCCCCAGATGCCAATCGTGCCGATTTGCAGTAATTCACGGCGCGAGAGCCGCACGGGGCCCTGGCAAGGTGAAATCATGGTCATGGATGCCCTCGGTAGGATAGTCCCAGCTTACTGCCCTGTTGGGAAAGACAAAAGGGAAAGACACGAGAAAAACAGGCGTCGGGAGGTAAGCCGCCATTTCTATTGTGGAGAATAGGCAGGCAATTCCATTGTGCTGGGATCGCCCTTTGCGGCATTCTGGCAGCCGGTTGCGCAGGCTGATACAATCCGGCTAACCTTAATTCCTATCCGGGAGGGCGCAATCATCAGCGACGTGACGCGCATCCTCAAAGCCATTGACGAAGGGGATACGAACGCCCCGGGCCGGCTTCTGCCGCTGATTTACAACGAACTGCGCCAGCTGGCGGCTCAGAGGCTGACCCACGAGAAGCCTGGACAGTCTCTGGACGCCACTGCCCTGGTGCACGAGGCCTATCTGCGCCTGGTCTCTGGGGACGAACCCCAGCAGTGGAACAGTCGCGGCCATTTCTTTGCGGCCGCAGCCGAAGCCATGCGGCGCATCTTGGTGGAGCAAGCACGGCGTCGCCAGACCACGAAGAGAGGCGGTCAATCAAGTCGGGAGGAATTGGATGAGTCCGTAATCGCCGCTCCCGAGCCCGACGTGGATGTGCTTGCCTTGCATGACGCACTCGATCTTTTTGCGACCGTCGACCCGGTCGCGGCCAACCTGGTCAAGCTTCGCTTTTTCGCCGGTTTGAACATGAGTGAAGCCGCCGAGGCACTGGGAATGTCGGTCCGTTCGGCTGAGCGTGCCTGGGTTTACGCTCGCTCGTGGCTGCACCGCAAAATGGGCCAGGCCTAACATCTTCTGTGCCGACCGTGACTTTTTTGGCAGAGTTCTCGACCGAAATGCGCACTGATAGTTAGAGGTACCCTTCGACCCGTGGGTGACCCCTCATGAACGAGCGTGACATCTTTACGGCGGCTCGACAGGTGCAAGATGAGGCCGAGCGGGCGGCCTATCTTGACGCAGCGTGCGGCAGCAACGTGGAACTGCGCAGTGAGGTGGAGGCGCTGCTGCGCGAAGAGGAAAAGCTGGGCACCTTCCTGGAAGCGCCAGCTCCGGGTCTGGCCGGCGCCCTGGGGGATACCACATTCACAGGGGCAGGACGGGAAAGCTACCAGCCACTGCCGGCATTGCACGAACTAGGTGATTACCGCATCTTGCGCGAGATTGGCCGCGGCGGCATGGGGGTCGTCTACCTGGCGGAACAGCTTTCCTTGGGCCGACATGTTGCGCTAAAGGTGCTGAGGGCTCATGCCTGGCTCGATCCGCAGCGCTTGCAGCGTTTCCAGCGCGAGGCGACAGCGGTCGCGCGCTTGCACCACACGAACATCGTGCCGGTTTACGGCGTTGGCGAGCAAGATGGCCTGCACTACTTTGTCATGCAGTTCATCGAGGGCCAAGGGCTCGATGACGTGCTGGAGCAACTGAAGAAGGACCGCCTTTCTCAGATCAAGAGGCTGGCTCCGCTCGCCGGCCTGCCCCAGGGATCCGGCTTGACCGGTTCCGGATGGGCATATTACCAGAGCGTCGCCCGCATCGGTGTGCAAGTGGCCGAGGCGTTGGACTATGCTGCCCGGCAGGGGGTGTTGCATCGCGACATCAAGCCTGCCAACTTACTCTTGGACAAGGCGGGACAGGTCTGGGTAATGGACTTCGGCCTGGCCAAATTGACCGACAGCGACGACCTGACACAGACCGGAGACCTAATAGGCACACTGCGCTACATGGCTCCGGAGCGCTTTCAGAATTGCTCCGATGCCCACAGCGACATTTACTCGCTCGGTCTGAGTCTCTATGAACTGCTGACCTTCCAGCCTGCCTTCGAGGAGGTCGACCGCAGCCAATTGATCGCGAGCATTCTACGGGAGGTGCCCACCAGACCCCGGCGCCTGAATCCCGAGATTCCACGCGATCTGGAAACGATCGTCCTCAAAGCCACTGTTCATGAGCCCCAAGGGCGCTATGCCTCGGCCGGGGAAATGGCAGAGGACTTGCGGCGTTTCCTGGCCGACCGGCCGATTCGAGCACGGCGCAGCTCCGCGCTGGAAAAAGTGTCGCGCTGGTGCCGGCGCAACCCTCTGGTGGCGTCGCTGTCCGCGGCGATCCTCCTTTTGCTGGTGGCTTTGGCCGGCGGGGCGCTCATCCGCTACGCCGAGCTTTCGCACTCCCTCCGGATTGAAAAGGAAAAGCGCTGGGAGTCACTCCGTGACCGTGCGCGGGCCCTGCGCATGAGCCGCCGTCCCGGCCAGCGCCTGGAAAGCCTGCGGTCGATCCAGGAGGCTATGCAATTGCCGACGCCGCCGCGGCATTCTGTGGCCGAGCTGCGCACCGAGGCCATCGCCGCGCTGGCACTTGCGGACCTCGAAATGTTATACGAATGGCAAGGTGGTCTAACGCCAGGCATCGTCAGCGTAGCGCTAGACGGCAACCTGGAGCAATACGCTCGACTGGCCAAAAATGGGACCGTCACCGTCTGCCGGGTCCGCGATGACAGCTTGGTGGCTCGCTGGCAGGAAACAACGGATGCGCCCTGGTGGCCTTATTTTCAGAATCTTTGTTTTAGCCCCGACGGCCGCTACCTCTCGGTTTGCCACGTGGCAGCAAAGCGCCTGGTCGTTTACCGTTTGGACGCCGCGGAGCCGATCGTTTGGTGTGAAGGTGAACATGTTTCAGACAGCTTTTGCGTATGCTTCACGCCGGACAGCACGAAACTGGCCTACATGACGGACAGTTCGCGCCTCGCCGCTATCGACCTCTTGTCGAAGGAAACGCACTCTCTGCCGCCGATTTCGGGACAACAGAAGAGGATGGCCTTTGCTCCCGACGGTCGCACGTTCGCCATCCTGGTCCGGCGGGATGGCGAATATGCCATCGAGGTCCGTGATTCGGCCGGCGGACAAGTACAAAAAAGCCTCCTGCCCGGAAACAAAGCAGCCCCCATCGCCTGGCATCCGGATGGCCGGACACTCGTTACCGCCAGCGACGAGTACTTGATTCAACTCTGGGATGTGCCCTCGGAAAAGCTACTGAAAACCATGGAGGGCCACAAAAACGGGGGTATCAACTGCTCGTTCGATCGCACTGGGGAAATGCTGCTCAGCAACGACTGGGGTGACATACCTCGTCTCTGGGAAGTGTCTTCCGGCCGGCAATTGCTCACCTCAACCGGGGGCGGCTATAGTTTCCCCAACGTAAGTCTCGATGATCGGCTGATCGTGACCGACGTTACCGACCACACGAAGCTGCAAGTCCTGCGCTTTTACAAGAGCGCCGTGTATCGCTCGATGGTACTGCGCCAAAAGGCAACGTTCGCCGGGACCGTGCACCCCGATGGCCGGCTCTTGGCGGTCGAAGATCGCCGTCGCAGAGTGGCATTGGTCGACCTGGTGACCATGCAAGAAGTCGGCAACCTACCCATCGATCTGGGGCGGCCGTTGCTCTGGGAGAATTCGCATGCGCTGCTCACCCAGGGATATTCTGGCCTGTTGCGCTGGCCCGTGCACTCAGTACCGGGCGAGCCCGAGCATTTTCAGTTCGGGCCGCCCAAGCGGCTTCTGCCCGGAGGCCCCGAGGACACTTGGGGCGCCAGTGCCGACGGAAAGACGATCGCAATTCCCGCCTTCAACCAGGGCGCTAAGCTGTTCCACCTGGACCGACCGCACAGTTTCTTCCCCCTACAGCAGCAACCCGGGGAGAAGCAAGGCGTGGATGATGTCCGCCATTGCGCGGTCAGCCCAGATGGGCGCTGGGTCGCCACAGGTAGCCATGACAACACGGACGGCTTTGGCGCAAAAGTTTGGGACGGCGCGACCGGCCAGATCGTCAAGGCGCTACCTCTTGCCAGGTTTTGCGAAGTCGCCTTCAGTCCTGACGGCCGCTGGCTGCTGACGACCGCTGGCGGTTGCAAGCTTTGGGAGACCGGTACCTGGGCCGAGGGACCAAGCGTCGGCGGTGCGCGCGGGTGCTTTTCGCCAGACGGCCAGCTTCTTGCCGTAGAAGACAGTGCCGGCGTCATTCGCCTGGTCGAAACCGACACGGGGAACGATGTGGTGCGCCTCGAATCTCCGGAGCAATCGCGCCTGACGCCATCGTGTTTCTCCCCGGATGGCACACTGTTGATTGCCTCTGGCTACGATTCCGAGGCATTGCACATCTGGGACCTTCGGGCACTACGTCAAGAATTGGCCCAGCTCGGCCTCGACTGGGACGCACCTGCGTATCCGCCAACCCCGTCATCTTTATCGTTCCCTGGCCCTGGAGGAAAACGCGTAGCTGCCACCTCGCTTGAGGTCGCGGTTGACCCAGGCGACCTCCTCAAGGAGGTCGCGCAGAAGCAGGCGGTCGCTTACAACGAGGAGGCTTGGACCCTCGTTGTAAAAACCGATTGCTCGCCGGTCGAAGCGCTTCGGGCAGCCGATCTTGCGCAAAGAGCCGTCCAGCTGTCACCCCGCATTGGCACTTACTGGAACACCCTGGGCGTGGCCCACTTTCGAGCGGGTCATTGGAAGAATGCCCTCGCTGCTTTAAACAAGTCGATGGGGCTTCTAAACGGTGAATGGGAAAGCTTTAACACGTTCTTCCTGGCCATGGCGCATTGGCAGCTAGGCGAGAGCGACAAGGCCCGCCAGCGTTACGAACAGGCCGTGCGCTGGATGGAAGAAAACAAGCCAAAGCTCGAAAAGTACAAGACTCAGCAACGAGAACTCAGCCGCCTTCGATCGGAAGCAGCCGCGTTGTTGGGCAGAAGCGAGAAGTAAGGAATTATCGAGCAGTGCAGGCGGCAAAATCAAGAACAATAGACAGCGAACGCGAAGCGTAAAGCTGTCTTGCGATGTGCTACCCAGCTAACCCAATTCCATCCGAATGACTCCTACCACGTCTGGCTGGTGACCGAGCCGCTTTTCAGCCCGTTCTCCAAGACAATGCTCTTCATCCGATGATGCCTCGGCAGTAACGCAATCTTGCCGGTCTTGCGTTACCGCGCCGAGCAGCAGGACCCGCGCTTGCGCGCGCCGGGTTGGTATCGCGCTTGAGGTGGGGTCGCCAGGATCAGATCTACCATTTCTTCCTGGCGAAAATTTTTGGCAGAGTTTGCCCTTCGATTTCGCACTGAGGATAGCGAGGCTTCTTGCAAGGAACCGTAGGCCCCTCCTCGACAAAAGGTGCTACCATGTTGACGACACGGCGCAATTGGTTGAATCGCTTGTTCCCCTGGGTTTCACAGAGCGCCAGGCGCCCCGCCAAATCCCGATGCAACGGCCCGCGAAGGCCCTGCCGGCTCCAGTTGGAGTCCCTCGAAGAGCGCGTGGTGCCCAGTGTTGTATTCGATCCGGTGTTTCCGAAAGAAACGCTGGTGGGAAGCGCCCCATTTACTACGCTGCACAGCCCCACTATCTATCTGATTTTCTGGGGATCCGGGTGGGGTCAAGGCAATTCTCCAGGAGCGTCGGTCGCGGCAACGTTTGCGAGCGATGCCCAGACTCTTATCAGCGGCACGTTCTTCAAGGCCACGAAGGAATACGGCAACATCGGCACGCCCGTTTTCGGCGGGACATGGACAGATACGTCGAACCCTCCCGCAGGTTACACTTCTGGCAGCGGAAACAACGGTAACTTTCCTGCCCTCCAAGGTGAAATCGCCAGCGCTATTGCCAACAATCCTTCCTGGGCGCCTTCGGGCCTGTTCTATACCCAATCCCCAATTTATGTGGTCATCCCGGTTGGAAATTCCGGCGGCTACAACACACTGGGGACTTACGTTAATGGCCTTGTTACTGATTTTATCAACATATGTTCGGTGACGGGCGGCGGCGGATTTGCCAACAATTTCACGATGGTCTTGTCCCACGAATTGGCCGAGGACATCACCGATCCCACAGGTAACAGTGGGAATGGAGTGACACTCGCTTTTTCCACTTCACCAAACTTTCCAGGCTTCACTAACGAAACCACCAATCCGCCCGGCATTAACAACATCGCCGGTCTGCCGGGAAACGTTGGTTACCTGAACAATAGCGGTGTCGTTCAGATTGGGGACGGCGAAGCAGAGCCGGCCGGCGAGGCCCACTATGGCTACGAGCTCAACGGCGTCGAAGTACAAGGGCTTTGGTCCGCCGCCACGCTGGACAAGAACGGCAACCCGGGCGCTTACATCGTGGCGGATGGCAACAGTCAAACCGTCTATCTCGATCCGATTTGGACCAACGGGACGATCCCTGGAACCACTCCACCTATCACTGGGCCAGTATTTACGGGCAATTACAACCTCACGCTCGAAGGCAATGCGATCAGCGTGAACGCCAGTGACGGCCTGACGACCGCGACCGTGGACGGCCAGAGCTTTTCTTTTGACAATTTTGGCAGTGCTGGAGGAGAGATCCAGAACATCACCATCGAAACGGTGGGTAATAACGCTACCGTTAATCTCCTGAACCTTGCCAGCGATCAGAGTGCAACCATCGAGGGAAATGGGTCAGACACAGTGACGATCGGCAGCGGCGGCTCTTCCAGCACGACTAGCGGTATTCAGGGCCCGGTCAACATTACGAATACAACGCTCAACGGCACGACCATCAAGATCAACGACTCAGGCGACGTCACGAGCCAGCAATTCTCGGTAAATAATGTCCTAGGGTTGGGCACGGTCGAGCAAGTCGGCTCTGCTGGTATTCTGTTCTCCGACGCAGATACATCCAGCCTCACGCTCGAGACCGGCACCGCTCAAAACAACTCGGTTTTCGTGGGCGCTACAGCAGTGACGACGAATGTGTACTCCAACCCGCTAGGACTGGTCGGCGTGCACATCGGCGATGTTCCGAGCGGCGGGCCTGGGAACTGTCAGCTCATCCAGGGGGCCGTGAATGTTTCTTCCCTCGGCGGCCAGGCGCCGGCCAACGACCTGGTCTTCGTGGACGATTCCCAAGACGACACGGCACTGGCCGGGCCCGTCACCCTGAGCACGTTTACCAAAGGGACCACCACCTGGGGCTCGATCACCGGCTTGGCCCCGGCCGCCATCAATTACCGGTATGCCTCGGTTGCTAACCTCTTCGTGTATACGGGGGATGCCCCCAATACAGTCGACGTGCAGGCTACGGGCGTGACCACCTTGCTCGATTCAGACGATTCTGGAACCGGCGCTTACCCGAACACGATCAACGTCGGCAATGCCGGCCGCGTGCAGGGCATCTTGGGCGCTCTGAACATCCTCAATCCGAACGGCCCCGATACCATAACCGTAGACGACTCGTCTGACACAACCAACCGAAGCGCCACACTGACCAACGATGCGAATCCGATAGCCGGCGATCCCTCGGGCTCCATCCAGGGCCTTGCGCACGCCAACATCAACTACGTTTATCAGGACACTTCGAGCCTCACGGTCAAAGGGGGCGGCGGCACGAACAAATATTTTGTGCAGGCCACCGAAACGACCACCACCCTCGACACCGGCTCCGGCAACGATACCGTGAACGTGGGAGAAGCCAATTTGCTCCAGGGCATTCAGTCGCCCTTAACCGTTAACGGCCAGGGCGGCACCGACACGCTGAATGGCAACGACCAGGCGGATACGACCGCCCAATTCTACGGCGTGAGCTCCACCGCGTTCGGTATCCTCTTCGGGCCGGTCATCACCTACTCGGGCATGGCTACGGTGGCGCTCAACGGCGGCAGGACCGCTAGCATTTACGACATCGAGAGCACCGCGGCTGGAACCGCTTACCAGGTCAACGCCGGCACCGGCAACGATGTTTTCGCCATCAGCGCAAGTGCACAGGATTGCGACAACATCCTGGGTGCGGTGACCCTCCGGGGGGACGGCGGCACTAGCTCCTTGACCGTCAATGATCAAGCTAATACCAGCAGCGAGCTGTACTTCATTGAAAACACCGTGATCGGCATGCGCTTGTTCGGCCCGGGCATCACCTACGGCGGCTTCAAGACCGTCGTAGTGAATGGTACCCAAGGTCAAGCCATTTACGTTATTTACAGCACCGCCAGCGGAACTTCCTACACCATGAACTCGGCGGGCGCCGCCACGTTCGATGTAGGCAACCAGAGCAACTCGCTGGGCGGCATCCTGGGCCCTCTCACCCTCACCGGCGCGGCGGGGGCCGGCGATACCTTAACTGTCAACGACCAGGGCACCACCGTCGCCACGACTTACACCTTGGCGGCCACGGCGATGGCCCGATCGCGCGCGGCCACGATCACTTACAGCAACCTGAGCGGTGTGACCGTGAACGGCGGCTCCGGCACCAACGTGTTCAATGTCGAGGCCACGGCAACGGCCACATTCGTAAACAGCGGCACGGGGAACGACACAGTCAACCTGGGGTACGATAATTCCCTCCAGGAGATCCAGGCTCCCCTTACCGTCACCGGCCAGGGGGGCGCCGACACGATGACCGCCCATGACCGCTCCAATCCCGGGCCCGGAGACTATAGCGTCAATGCGGGCATCCTCTATATCCGACCAATATCGATGGGCATCACCTACTCCGGCCTGGCCAGCGTGGAAGTGGATGGCGGCGGGGGCGGCAACACCTTCAACGTTTACAGCACTGCCGCGGGCACTGGCTACACGCTCAAGGGCGGCACGGGGGGCGCCACCTTCGACGTGGGCAGCTTCGGCCAAAGCACTCTCGATGGCATCCAGGGGGCCCTCTCGGTCATTGGCCAGGGCGGCACCAATACGCTCTACGTCAATGACCAGGCCAACCCGAACCCGGAGACTTACGCGATCACCTCGACCGTCCTCAACGTCCGACCCTCCTCGGGAATCACCTACAGCGGCTTCAAGACCGTGGTGTTTAACGGCAGCAGCGGCGGCAACGCCATCATCGTGGGGAGCACGGCGGCCGGCACGTCGACGACGATCAACGGTGGCGCTGGCTACAATGAGTTCGTTCTCGGATTCCCCCTGGACAATCTCAAAGGGCCGACCACGCTTCACGCGGGGGGCGACCCTTACTCCTATGTGATCTTCAACGACTCAGAGGCCGCGGCCGGACAAACCTACACCCTGACGGCCAACACGCTGACTCGTTCAGGGATCGCTCCCATCACGTGGGATACCATGAATCAGGTCATTCTTTACATGGGCTCGGGCGATGATCACGTCAATGTGCGGGCCGTGGCTGCCGCGACGGATGAGTCAATTGCCGTCGCTACGGGCGACGTCGTAACCGTCGGCAGCCTGGCGCCAGCGCTCGGAGGCACCGTGGCCAACATCCTGGGCGAACTCGTGGTCGAATCCGGGACCGACACGGCCTCGGTCATCGTGGACGATTCCGGCGACGCCACGCCCCATCCGCACGCGGTCTTCAGCGCCCCTGCCGCTAACCCTGCCCTTTACAACCTCATCGGCCTCGCTCCTGCGCCGATCTATTTCTTTCTTGCCCCGGGCTCCACGGGGACCGTCCATGCTGGTAGCGGCGGCAACACCTTTACGGTGGCCAATCAGCCGCAAGGCTTCAACATGAACGTTGACGGCGGCACGGGCACCAACACGCTGGTAGGTCCGAACACCAGCAACACCTGGAACGTCACCGGCCACAATAGCGGCACTCTCGGCTCCGTGTCCTTCGCCAAAATGCAAAACCTCGTGGGCGGCACCGGCGTCGATGTGTTCCAGTTTGCGAGCGCCGGCAGCGTGTCCAGCATCAATGGCGGAGGCGCGCCTGCGGGCCAGGGAGATTGGCTGGATTACTCGGCCCTCACGACGCCGGTTACGGTCAACCTGGCGACCGGCTCCGCCACCAACGTCAACGGCGGCGCTGCGGGAGCGGTCACAAACATCCAGAACGTCTTCGGCGGCAGCGGCGGCAGCACCTTGATCGGCGACGCGCAGGGCAATATTTTGCTTGGCGGCAGCGGCGCCGATACGATCACGGGCGGCACTGGCTCAAGCCTGCTGATCGGCGACGGCAGTTCAGGTCAGATTACTGGCGGCTCGGCTTCCGGCGGGGACATCCTCATTGGCGGCTCGACCAGCTACGACACGGACACCAGTGCCAACATCACCGCTCTCATGGCGATCCTCGCGGAGTGGCAGTCCGCGGATTCCTACAACACGCGCTTCACCGAGATCAACACGGGAACCATCCCCGGCGGCTACTCGCTGAATTTCGGCACAACCGTCAACGATGACGGGGCCGCCAACGTCCTCACCGGCGCTGCTTCCGGGTTGGCGCTGGATTGGTTCTTTGCAGGTACTTTGGACACGACGATCAATCTTGTGCCTGGCGAACATCTCAATAACTCTTGAGCGGGAGTGGATGCGAGGGTAGGGGTCACGGCACAAGGCCGCGGCATCGTGACTACAAGTGCCATCGCCGACGTGCCGAGTTCAGCATAAACGCGTATAACATAACTTGTCTCGCCAGGTTTCCCGCCGGCGGTCGTGCCGGAGGGACGAAGAGGGAAGACGGTGCGAATCCGTCGCGGGGCCGCCGCTGTAATCGGCCTGACCCGGACCAGAACGCCACTGCAAGGAATGCGGGAAGGCGGCCCGGGTCGTGTTAAGCCGTGAGCCAGAAGACCTGCCTGTCGAGCGTGGTTCGGTGCTTCGGTGCCAAGCACTCGTCAGGGATGGGATATGTCCGCAGGCGCGGACGCCCCGCGGTGCTGTTGGGCTGATGCAACCTTCTTTTGCCCGGCCCGGCAGAAAGCGAGTCCCATGGCGCAGAACCGTTTCCTTTCTCCCCGCTTTGTTACCCTCGTTGGCATGATCCTGGCCGCGGCAGTGACCCGGCTGATCGCGCATCCGCCCAATTTCACCCCTATCGGCGCTCTCGCACTCTTCGGGGGCGCGAGTTTCGCCGACCGGCGGGTTGCCTTTGGCGTGCCTTTGCTCGCTCTGTTCCTGGGCGATCTTGTACTCGGCTTTCATACCTTGATGCCGGCGGTGTACGCGAGTTTCGCGCTCATCGTCTTTCTTGGTTTCTGGCTGCGCGGGCGGCGCCGGCTGGTGCCGATTGCGGGTGCAGCGCTCGCATGCTCGTTGTTGTTCTTTGTCGTCACGAACTTCGCCGTCTGGGCTCAGAGCGGTTCTTACGAAGCTTCGTGGCAGGGGCTGGTCATGTGCTACGTCGCTGCCGTGCCTTTTTTCTACAACACGGTGATGGGCGACGCGACCTACGCGGTCGCGCTCTTTGCCGGACTGGCCCTGGCCGAGCACGCCTTCCCCAGGCTGCTCGAAATCAAGCCCAAGCTGGCCTGAAAGTTTGGGGGGTAAGATCGTGTCGATGCGCATCGTGTCTCTTCTTCCCAGCGCCACCGAGATCGTCTGTGTCTTGGGCCTGGGCGACCAGCTTGTCGGCGTCACGCATGAGTGCGACTACCCGGATTTCGTCAACGGCCTTCCGAAGGTGACGAAAACCCTCATTCCGCATGACGCCTCCAGCGCGCGCATCGACGAACTTGTCCGCGAGCGACTGCAGACGCAACGGGCGCTCTACACTCTCGATCTGCCCGCGCTAGAAGCTCTGCGACCGGACCTGATCGTGACGCAGGCGCTGTGTGACGTATGTGCTGTCGCCCTGGAAGAAGTGCGTGCCGCGGCGTGCACGTTGCCGGGCCAGCCACGTGTGCTCAACCTGGAGCCGCAAACGTTGGGCGAGGTCCTCGAAAGCGTCCGCCAAGTTGGGAAGGCGACGGGCCGGCAGGAGCAGGCGGCCGCGGTGGTGGCAGCGCTACAGGTGCGGGTGGAGGCTGTGGCTGCTCGGTCGGCACAGCTGACCCAGCGGCCGCGCGTGGCGCTGCTGGAGTGGATCGATCCGCCGTTCTCCTGCGGGCACTGGAGTCCGGAGCTTGTCCGCCTGGCCGGAGGGAAGGAAGGGCTCGGGCAGGAAGGCCGGCCATCTCGTACTCTGAGCTGGCGGGAAGTGCACGCCTGGCGCCCCGAGGTTCTCTTCCTTGCTTGCTGCGGCTTCAGCATCACGCGGACCATCCAGGACCTGCCGCTGCTGCGCTCTTCGCCCGGCTGGCGTGATTTACCTTGTGTGCAAAACGGCCGGGTATACCTGGTCGATGGCTCGGCCTATTTCAGCAGGCCCGGTCCACGCCTGGTCGACAGCCTGGAGATGCTTGCCAACGCTCTGCACCCTGAAATTCACCCTTTACCGAGGGGTCTGCCGGCTGCCATGCGCGTTGACGTCGCCTTTGAGCCGGCCGGAGATGTCGCGTGAAACCCAAAGCGCTCCTGTCGTGGAGTTCCGGCAAAGACAGCGCCTGGAGCCTGCACGTCCTGCGTCAACAGAATGAATTCGAGATCGTCGGTCTGGTGACGACGCTGAACGAGTCGGCCAATCGCGTGGCCATGCACGCGGTACGCCATGAGCTGGTCGAAGCCCAGGCCCGCGCGACCGGTGTCCCGCTCTGGCTCGTGCACTTGCCGTGGCCGTGCAGCAACGCAGACTACGAAACGCGGATCATGGGCCTCATCGACAGGGCCCGTCAGCAGGGCATCACGCATTGCGCCTTCGGCGATCTCTTTCTCGAAGACATCCGCGCTTATCGTGAAAAGCAGTTGGCAGGCACCGGCATCACGCCGCTCTTTCCAATCTGGGGCGAACCAGCGGATACGCCTGTTCTGGCCCGTACGATGATCGCAACGGGCCTGCGGGCCTTTCTCACCTGCGTCGATCCCAAGCAGCTTGACGGCAGCTTCGTCGGCCGGGCGTTCGACGATGCCCTGCTCGCCGAGCTGCCGACCTCCGTCGACCCGTGCGGCGAACGAGGTGAATTTCACACGTTTTGCTATGCGGGACCGATGTTCAGCGAGCCCATTCCCGTACATGGCGGCGAGCGCGTGGTGCGGGATGGATTTCATTTCGCGGACCTGCTCCCCTGAACCCTGCCCCTGACGGGGCACGGCTCGCCGACGAGCCGCGCCTCGTCAGAGGCCGGGTGCCAGTCAGCGCGGAGCGCCCCCTTCGGCTGGTGTTTTTTTGAGTTCCTGGACCTTGCGTTCATCCTCCGCGGCATTTTTGTCGTCGCCCTGCGCGCGATAGGCCTTGGCACGCAGGGCATAACCGTTTGCGTCCGCGGGGGCCAGATGGATTGCCTCGGTGAAATCGCCGATCGCCAGATCGATCTGCTTCAGCTTGAGCAAGGCGATGCCGCGGTTTCCGTAGGCCTTGGAGAGCTTTGGACTGATTTTGATCGCTTCCGTGAAATCTGCGACGGCTTTCAGGTCGTCTCCCTTGCTGAGGTAAGCCAGCCCGCGATTGTAATAAGACTTCGCAGTCACTGGCGTCGATTTCTCGATCAAGATGTTGCAGTCGGCGATGGCGCGGTCGTACTCGGCCTTGTTGATGCACGCCTGAGCCCGGTTGATGTACGCGTCGCGAAGCTGCGGATCCAATCGAATAGCCTCGGTGCAGTCGGCAATCACCTTGGTGTCATCACCCTTGGCCGCGTAGGCAGCGCCGCGGTTCGCATAGGCCAAGGCATTCTTGGGATCGGCCCGAATGGCTTCACCGAAACAAGCGATGGCGAGGTCGGGATCGTTGTTTGCTATGGCCTCCAGGCCGCGCTCGTAGGCGTCGGTGTGAGCCTTTTCCCTGGCGCACGAGGCTGCGAGCGCCAGCATCACGATCAGCGCCAGCAGGCGGAGGCGGCGCGGAGCACCAGTCAATACCATGGGACCACCTTGTCTTGGCATTTTCGCCTCCTTCTTCTGCCGCAGCATTGTGCGCGCGGACATCCGCCTGGCTGCAAGCACTCTTCTTGTCCCCAAGTTTACCAGGATCGAGGAGGCGGCGGTCAAGGCCAGCATGCGTCCAGCTGGTTGGCTGGCCGGGCCCCAGCGGCGAGGCCTGTCCAGGCGCCTCGTCGCGCATGGTTCTGAACATATGTTCTCATGTTCATTGCTTGCAATTCCAATCTTGCGGAAAAACTCGGTTATACGCTTGACCTCTTCATGTTCTTGGCCTAGTTTTGGTGGAGCTTTGATTGCCCTCAGCCCACTTTTATTTTCCTAGCAAACTTCCCGTCGCATAGGAACGCACGAACTCCCGATCAGGGTCCAGGCTCCCTCCATCGGGTCAACGCCGACCGGCTGCGCGGAGGTTGGCAGGGCGGAAGGTCCGTCCAGGATCTGTACGGGACGGCATGGCAACGTTTTGGAGAATGAGACATTATGGAGAAATTCAAGGCGCGTGGTCGGCAAACCAACAGGAAGCCGCATACCCTAAAGCGACGGCGCGGCATCGGCCTCCTCGTGGAATCATTGGAAGAGCGTAATCTGCTCAGTACTTACCGTCCGATCAGTGAAGTCGGCAACAATGTCGCCAGTCCGAGCTGGGGTGTCGCTGGCGTCGATCTCCAGCGGCTGTCCCCTGCCGAGTATACCAACGGGTACAATTCGCCGTCGCTGGCTCAGGATCCTAGCCCTCGCCTTATTTCCGATATCCTCAATAACCAGGCGGATCCCGCCAATCCCTCTCAGGACATTGCCACCGTCAACCAGCAATCGTTGTCGGACTTCGTCTACGCTTTCGGTCAATTCATGGATCACGACATGGATCTGACCCCCGGCAACGGCGCCTCGATGCCCATCCCCGTGCCGCCGGGCGACCCGATCGGCGGGCCCAATGACACCCCGCTGGCATTTGCCGGCTCCCAGACCGATCCCGCGACCGGCACGGGCCCCGGCAATCCGGCCCAGGATGTCAACACCGTTACTTCGTACCTCGATCTGTCGCAGATATACGGCTCCGACCTGGCGACCGACAATGCCTTGCGGCTCTTCGTGGGTGGCCTGATGAAGACAAGTCCGGGCGGTCTGCCGCCGCTGGACAACACGACCTATTTCACGCCTGCCCAGTTGGCCGCCATCAACGCTTCCGTCGGCGGCATGCAAGACAACGGGCCCTTGCCCGAGTCTGCCATGTTCGCCACGGGCGACATCCGCGGCAATGAAAATGTCGAGTTAACCGCCCTGCAGGTGCTGTTCCTGGACAATCACAACCTTATTGCGACCCAGTTGCAACAGGAACATCCCACCTGGAGCGACGAGCAGCTTTTTCAGGAAGCCAGGAAGATAAACATCGCGGAGTATCAGTCGATTATCTACAACGAGTGGATTCCCGATGTGCTCGGCTCCCATGCCCTGTCGCCCTATACGGGATACAATCCCAGCGTCAATGTCACCATCGCCAACGAGTTCTCCACGGTAGCGTTCCGCTTCGGCCACAGCCTCCTCAGCGGCAACGTGGAACGGCAGGGCAACAATGGTCTGGCGGTGGCGGACGACGTGCCCTTGGCCGAGGATTTCTTCGACCCGACCATCCTCAACGGCCAGGGCCAACCGACGACTACCGATCCTGTCACCGGACTGGCCACCACAAGCATTGATGCTGTCCTGAAGGGCGACGCCGATGGCGATGCTCAGGCAATGGACGTGCAGGTCATCAACGAGGTCAGAAACCTCCTCTTCAACGAAGTCGTGCCGGGCGTGGGCTTTGGCCAGGACCTCATCGCTCTGGACATCGAGAGGGGTCGGGATAACGGTATCGGGTCTTACAACCAGGTCCGCGTTGCCCTGGGACTCCCAGCCGTGACCAGCTTCGCGCAGATCACCAGCAACGTTCAAGTCCAGCAGGAGCTGCAGCAGGCGTACGGCAACGTCAATAACATCGACGCCTTCGAAGGCGGCCTGGCCGAGGACCAGCTGCCAGGCTCCGATGTAGGTCCCCTGTTCCAGAAGATCATGGTCGACCAGTTCAGCGCGCTTCGGAATGGGGACAGATTCTTCTACCTCAACGAGAATTGGAATTGGGACGAATTGCGGATCTTCGAGCAAGGGGACACGCTGGCCAAGGTCATTGAAGCCAACACCAGCGTTAAAAACCTGCAGCCGGACGTCTTCCTTTTCCAGGCATCGATCAGTGGAACGGTTTCGACCGGCAGAGGCTATCACTGGTGGTCGGGCAGTGGGGTGGCCGGCATCACCGTCGAGCTGGAAGATACCAGTGGCGACATCCTGGCCACGACCGTGACCAACTGGCGGGGCCAATATAGGTTCAATCAGCTGAGCGGCCCGGCAGCGGATCCGGAGAATTCTTCAGGCATCAGCGGCACGGGGTATTACACCATCGTTCTTGTCTTGCCGCCGGGCTTCCAGCAAATCTCGCCGAACCCTTCGCCGATTTTGATCAGCCGCGGCGGCATCAGCGTGAGCAACGTCAACTTTGCAGTCACTTCGGACTCCTCGTGGTTCGGGGGGCCCTGGGCCCTGGGGTCGTCCGGGAATTCGGCAGGCACTGGATCCTCATGGGAAGGGGTACAGAGCGCTGCCAGCCCCCTGTCCGCGCCGGTTGTCGTCGTCTCTGTGCCCGCGCCATCGGCGCCCGCCGTCTACGATGTGGCCTCCGACCAGAGCGGGTCGGTTTTGTCCCTGGTGACGACTCAACAAGTGTCGTCAACCTTGACGACCGGCAGCCTGGCATTTGGCGATGTGGCTGCCGAGAAGCAAAGCGCAGTTGCGGACCTGAGCACGGACAAGCTCTTTTCCGGTTTGTGAAAGCAAGGGCGGCCCGGGGGCGTCATCTGCACGTGCGCCTCCGGGCCTTAGTATCGAGAGGATGCGGTGTGTGCAGTTCAACGCAGGACCTGGAAGCTGCCCTGGTAATGCCCGTAGGCGAGACTGGTAACCCCGTTCCGCGTCGAGCCTTTGTACGTAGGATGAGGGCCGAGGATCACCAAACGGAGCACGCCGGTCTGGCCCGGGCGGACGACGCCGGCATGGACTGCCACCGCGGCCAGGGATGAATCCGCCGTATAGACGTCCGTTCCCCAAACCTGGCCGGTCAGCGAGCCCGTCACCTTGAAGGCCATACGTTTTCCGGGTTCGCTGGTGAGATTGGGGAGTTTGGTGAGATCGCCCGGATCGGGAACGGCGTTCGCGATCTCCAGCGCGTCCTCGACAGACAGGAACAGCATGCTGTGCATATCCGCCAGCTTCAATTGCACCTCGGCGGATTGAGGCGTGCGCGCCAACAAGGTAGTGGCTTCGATGCGGCCGGCGAACTTCGAGTCTGCGGTATAGATCAGATCGTGCTTGCGGAATTCCAGTTGCTCCTCGGGGACCGTTTCCCGTATTTTCTGGAGCACCAGCTCAGCCCGGCGGATGACCTCCGGATCTTTCTCCTTGGCGGACTCGAGCAGCGCCGCGTACCCTTTTTCCCGCAAACTCACTAACTCAGTGCTGGCCTCCTCGCGCACTCGGAACTGGGCGTTGCCGAGGTTGGCGATGGCCGCGCGCACGCGCCTGGCATCCTCGCTGGAGACGCGCGTGGCAAACTCGATGCGGTGGATATGCATGATCGGCACGAGGAGTTTGCCGTAGGGGGTGCACAGTGGGATTGCTTCCTCCCGCAGCGTAAATTGCACGCTGGTGCCATCGTTCATGTGAACTTCGACGGCTCCTGGCGGTGGAGCCTTCCTGGTCTCGGCGGTTTTTTCTGCCGGCTTTTGCGGCTCGCCCGCAAAAATGGCTGGGAATAGCAGAAGGATGGTGAACAAGGCGCTAAGCAGTGCCAGGACAAGCCGAGAGTATCTTGGAGGGACGCAAAGGCCCATGAATACCTCCACGTGTGTCCACGTTGACGGATTCCACATGGCCGGCCGACCTCTGATTGGCGGGAGAGGACCACGCCGTTCCGAAGCATGGTGTCAGATCAGATGAGCGGACGCTGAAGGCCGGTATCTAAATGGTCCCATTTCCAGGAAAAGCGATCAAGGGCAAATGGGGTATTTGGGGTACGGGACCCGGCCCCTGACGGGGCCCGGGCTCGCTGGCGAGCCGTGCCCCGTGAGGGGCCGGTTTAAGAGAGAAGAGAAAACGCAACTCCCGAAGAAGTGCCGGCTACGCGTCGAAGTGTCTTAGCGCATGCGCACCGAGCGTGCTCCGCGGCAGCAAGAGCGCGAGCCCGAACGTGGCCGCCAGCAGGCCCATGTTGAAGAACAGGGCGATGCCGATGCCGTGCGCGTAGTCCTGGGGCTCGGGCTGCACCCCAACGATCGTGGAGTAGATGCTGCCGATCGCGGCCACGCCCATGGCAAACGCGATCTGTTGCACGGTCGTCAGGACTCCCGAAGCAGAGCCGGCGGCGTAGCTGGGGATGCCGCTCAAAACGGTGCTGATGAGCGTCGGCACCACGAATCCCTGGCCGATACCGTAGATCAGCAACCAGGGTATCAGCTCCGGACTGGTGACGGCAATGCCGTGGGTTCGCGCCAGCACGATCAACCCGATCAAGCCCACGATCATCAGGCTCGTGCCCAGGTTGATCGCCCGGCTGCCGAGTCTTTTTGTCAGCTTGATGCCGGCGCTCGATGCCATCAGGAAGCCAAGTGCAAACGGGATGAAGATCAGCCCTGTTGCACGCGGCGTGAGGCCCAGCCCTTCTTGCAAGAAGAGCGTGATTGTCAAGAAGAACGTCGACATGCCCCCGTAAAACGCGAGGGCAGCGAGGAGCCCGGACACAAAGACCTTGTCGCGAAACAACGACAGCTCCATGAGCGGCGAACCGCCGGAATTCGATACGCGGCGCTCGTACAGGATGAAGGACACCAGCACGGGGATCGAGGCAGCCAGACAGAGAAAAGCCCACATCGGCCAGCCGGCTGCATGACCCTGCACGAGCGGGTAGATCAAAAGGAACAAGCCGAGCGTGGCGAGGGCGACGCCGCCCAGGTCGAGCCGCGGCGCCCGCGATGAGCGCGATTCGTGCACCACGAATGCGGCGGCCAGTAGCGCGATAATGCCGACGGGGAGATTCACAAGAAAAATCGGCCGCCAGGTCAGCCCGAACAAGTTCCAGTCGATCAGCATCCCGCCCAGCACGTTTCCCGCGAAGGAGCCTGCCCCCAGAACCATGCCGAAGATGCCAAACGCGATGCTGCGTTCGCGAGGCGGAAAGCTGACTTGAATAATGGACAGCACTTGCGGAAACATCACCGCGCCGGTCGTGCCCTGGAGTACCCGTGCGGCAATAAGTGTTCCTGGCCCAGGTGCAAGGCCGCACAAGGTGGAGGCGAACGTAAAGCCGGCGACGCCGACCATGAACATGCGCTTGCGGCCATAGATATCGCCGAGACGCCCGCCGGTGATGAGGAAGACGGCATACGTTAGCCCGTAGCCGGCGATCATGAGCTGTATGTCTGCAAACGTCGCGGGCAAGCCGCGCTGGATCGACGGAATAGCAATGTTAAGGATGAAGAAATCAAGTACGCCCAGCACTGCCGCCATGAGAACCACGGAAAGGGCAAGCCAGCGCCGCGGGTCGAGGTCCGCAGCCGACGGCTGCTGAGGCGCGCTGGGTTTGTGCGACGCGGTCGGGATGCTTGGCCGAGCCCTCGGCCGGGTCGTCTGCGGCATAATGCGTGTTCCGTTTCCTGTACGGGCCTCAACTCAGGGGAAGAGCAACTCTGCTCTCGGCATTCCGTTTAGTACGCCTCGCGGAGCGCCTGCCAAAGGCCTAACTCCACATCCAAGAAAGAACCCGAGAATCCGCGCCGCAAAGCGACCTGATAAGCGGCCTGGGTCAATTCCGCCTCCATCTCTTCTAACATTGGGAGGGATGGGTTGTCGACTCCAATCACCAGGGGTCCGCCACGCTGACGGCGCAGCACCTTTTGCAGTGCTTTCCACACGTCCAGCTCGAACTCGAGCCACGAGCCCCTGACCCCGTGTTTCAATGCCACGGGGTAAGCGACCTCGGTAAGCTCACCCGCGAACTCCTCTGCCCAACTTTCCGAGGAAACCGGTTTAGCACACATGATTCTTTTACCTCGCGGCGAACCGATTACCACCTGTCCGCTCACACCTCCAGCATGTCGATGCTGGCGATGCGGACTCACTACCCATTGCCCAAGCCGTTCCGGGCGCTGTTTCTGCATCGCGCTTCTGTAATGACGATGCAAGGCTCCCAAAGGTTCAGGTTACCTTGAGCAAGGCAAGCATCGAGTCACACTTGACGCGAACGCCTTGCCGCCAGCACTTCCCATGCCGGCAATGGGGCGAAAGAGCCCGCAGGCAGGTCGGACACCGCTTCCTGCCGTCGTAGCTCAAGCTGACAGCTTGAGCTACGAGAGAATTAATTCCCGATTGGCAAAGTGAGACACAACCCTTCCAGCACGCGCCTTGGCACGTCAAGGATAGGTCATCGATTCTTTCCCGTGCTGAGCCAGCGGTGCTGCCGGGCAATTTCCTGGTCAGCCACCCAGTCCGCTGCCGCCGTGAGGCGGTGTGTGAGAGAGGAGCGCGGATGGCGCAGATAACCAATGATCGCGACTACGCAGAGAAGCAGGGCAGGCAGCACGACATGGAACCCCTCGCCAAAGCGGAGGAGAGTGAAAATCGCACCGGCCAGGACCAGCGCAAGAATCACTGCACCCTCCCAGGCCACTCTGGGAACGAGCAAGATCAAGGCGCCGCCAATTTCAAGGACGCCGATAGCCGTGCGCAACCAATCTGGGTAACCCCAGCGTGCGAACTGAGCAGCTGCGGCGGGACTCAAAAACTTTCCAGCGCCAAAAGCAAGAAACACGAACGCCAGAAGGGCAGTTAACATCCAGATGGCGATGATCTTGAACTTCTTCATCACATCCTCTTCCTTTTCTTGTCCCGTTCCCAGCGGCAATCACGGAAAACTTTCTGCGTGTGATCGTGGTTGCCCTCTGCCCAAGCTTATGTCATAGCTTCTATAGGATATTACCTTCGCCCGTCTGAAAGCTTACAAGCGCACGAAAGAATTCCCAGCACAGCTCGCCAGGCGGGTTAACGCGGCAAGATTGCTGAAGTTGTTTTCGGCTCACAGGTTGTGATCTGAAAACAAAAGCGGCGGAAAAGCGCCGCAGTCCAAAGAAGTCACTTTTGGAGTGCGGCGCTTTTCCGCCGCTTTTGTTTCCTCTAATTTGCAAGGCTCTATGGAGAAAGGCTGCGACGGGGGTCCCAATAGCCGTTGGCTTTGCCGTTCCTTAAGGGTCGAGGCCTGCTTGCTCGTGAAATGTCCCCAGAGCATGCCGTTTGCCGCCCTTTTCTTCTTTTCTTGGCCGGCCGAGTCGCCTAGGCGTAGTCTGGCATCATTCGGAAACGATCACCTTGGGACGGCGCAAAATGAACTCCGGCTGCTGGCTGGCGTAGCCATGTTCGCGCTGCTCCGCCACGCGCAGCGGGTCCATGCCCTCCATGCGACGGCTGCCGACGCGCTCGTGGAAAGCAGGATGATATGCCGAGCCGATGACGGCGTCATAGCGCTGGATGCCGTGGCGGGACAGGGCGCTCCGCGCCTTTCGGACCTCAACCTCGATGGCATCGGCCCAATGTCCCAGCGCCTCGCCATCATCCTTGGGCGGCCGACCGGCCGCTATCCGCTCCAGGTCGAAACCGAGTTCCAGCAGCTCGTTCAACAGCGCCAGGCTGATACGCTTCTCGCCGTGCAATTCCTGGCGCAGCTGCTGATACGCCCGCTGTGTGTCGGCGGCAAAACTGTTGAAGGCCGACTGCAGCGTGTCGCGTGATTTGACGAGCGCTTGCTCATAGAGCTTGTGTTGACGACTATTGGTCTCCCGCAGGGCGATGATCTCCTCACACAGCCGATAGATGGAAGACCCTCCCAGCGTTTGCTTCGAGGAACCATGGCGCGGCGGTGTATGACTTCCAAGTTGTCCTTCCGCTGGCAGCTCCGGCAATGAGGGATCGTTCATACAGCACTATCCTGACGGAATTCCAACGCAAAATCCAGCGCCCAGGGATCGATCGGTTTCTGAAGAAACTGCTCCAGCAAGGAACGGACAGCCGGCGCCTCCTCTTTCATGGTTGGCAAGGTGATATTCTTCGCCACTTCTTTCATATCGAGTACTTGCGTGGGAGGTAAATAATCTTCGGGTGAATCGCGGGGTTCAAGCGGCTGCCAGGCCGGCTCGGCGCCCGCGATTGCGCCATAGCGCCTGGCCACGCGGGCGAGGACCGCCGCGCTCGTGTCGACATTAAGACTCACGACATCGGCCTGCACGCGCCGCTCGGGATCGCTGATCACCTCGCGTGCCCAGTTGATGTCTGCCAGCGGCGTGCGCAGCAGGTTCTTGCGTGCGCGGAGGACGCGCTCCGCCCAGGAGGCTTCGATCTCTTCCTGAGATGCGTCCTTGTCCACGCCCAGTAGCAAGAAGGGGCCGATCTGCTCGCGGGGCAGGGGGGCCAGCTCGAGGGTAACGGGTTCTTGAGAGTCGGACATCGCATCCTCCACTCATGACTATGTGAATCGGCGAGCCTGTCCTCTGGTCACTCTTCCAGTTCCTGACATTGCTTGATGCGGCGCTCGATGCGTTCAGCCTGCTCGCGCAGCACCCGGCGTTGCCGTTCGTCCCGGAGCAACGGCAGGCACCTGCCGCCGATACGGCGCAGCTTGATGTAATCGTTATGAATATCGACGGTTGCATCGTGGACGGCGGACCAATCAATCTGATATCCGGGCAGTTGATCAACCTGCCGCACGATTTTGGCCAGCCGTTCCGCCAGCTGGCGGTACGCCTGTCCCTGGAGCTGAACGGCCTCTTCGATCGCGGGCAGGACACGCGCCTCGACGCCCATGTCCTCAGGACGGTGCTTGAGCACGCGCTCGAGATGGACCACGAAGCGCTCGATGCCGTCGAGGCCGCGCGTGTCGATGAGATCCAGTTCCAGGAGATCGTTCAGGGCATCGTCGGGTCGAACCTGGCGCAGGCGCTCCAGGATCGGGCGCGCTTCCTTGGGGCGCCTGCTGTGGTTGTACAAACGGAAGAGCCGCTCCAAGGCCTGCGGATCGGCTGGACGCAAGCGCGCGGCATGCTGGGCGTACAACAGAGCAACGGACCAGCGTTCTTTCTCGGTGCATATCCTCGCCAGGCGGTCGACGGCTGCGAAGACCCGTTGATCCTCGTAGTTCATTGGCGCGGAACCGTTGGGTGGTTCGCGATCGATCTGTTTCACGTAGAGATCCCAGTGGGCCGCGGCCTGATCCCATTGCCCGTGCCATTCATAGGCAAGGGCGAGGTTTTGCTCGATGCGGGGATCGCTGTTGCACAAGCGCAGGGCTGCCTTGAAGTGCTGCACCGCCTCCAGAAAGTTCTGGCACAAGCATGCGCAGCAGCCGAGCAGGTTCAGAAAGGCGATTCGCTTGGCGCCGCTGGTCTCGTCAGCATGGGCAAGCAGCAGCCGCTCGGCCTTGTCCCATTCTCCGTGATCGAACAACGCCTTGGCGTCCAGCAAAACAGTGTCGAAGTAGGCCTCGCGTACCGCCGGGCTGCCCGACCTCGAGTGCGCGAGCTCGAGGAGCAGCCTATCGACCAGACCCAGATCACCCAGGCTACAGATCAGCATAAGGAGGCGCTGTTCATCTTCCGCGGTCATCTCCCTGAGCCGAGAGCTAGCGCCACGGTCGGTAACGGACTGGCCGGCCGGCAGCAGGTCGCGAAGGAATTCGTAGCAGCGCCGGTCTTCTGAGATTGGGGCCAGCTCGATCATCTCGGCCAGGAGCGGCAAGGCTGATTCGACGTGCCCAAGGCTAAGCCGGGTAAACAATAAGTTGTGGCATATCTCATAAGAGTGCGGCGCCTGTTCCCGAGCGCCGGCAAGTTCGCCCTCGGCCTGGGCCATTTGACCTTCGGCCAGGGAGAGAAGGCCCAATTCGAGCAGGACATTTGCATTGGGAGCCGGCAGCGCCTGCAAGACCTTGCGCGCCAGGCGAAACTTGCCCTGCCGTCGGTAGGCGCGCGCCAGCAGGACCGTCACGTTCGGGTCCTGGCAACCAGCGCCGAGGGCTTGCTCGAGAAAGTCCGTCGCCTGAAATTTCCCGTTGGCATTCGAGGCATTCGTCTTCGTCTCGGGATCCTCCGGACCGGCCGTAGCGGCGCTGCCGGCATCCTGGAGGTCTGCTTCCGCGGGAGCTGATGCGGAGACCTCGCCAGTCCTGAGCAACCGCTGTCCTTCGCGGACCAGCGCCAGGATGAGTAAAGAATCCAGAGCCTTATCTTGAATCGCATGGCGGCGCGCTTCGCGAAATCGGCCCGCTGCCTTCGCGAAATGCCCGGCATCGAGCGCCTGAAGACCGGAGAGGAATACCGTCTCCCGGAGAGGGACAGCCAATGTCCAGGCAGCGCGTTTCTGCGGATCTAGGGCGTTCCAGAAGCGGAGTGTGTCCTCATAGGCATTGTCCCGGAAACGGATCACGCCGAGCAGAGCGCGGGCATGATCGAGCGAGGGGCTGGCACCGTCGGAGGCATGGCTGGCTAGCTCCAGAGCTTGGGCGGCAGCTTTCGCATTATTCAGATGCAGATGCGCCCGGCCTTCCAGATAAGCACATTCTTTTGCGAGTGCCGGATCGACCTCCGCTGCCCGGCGCGCGGCGGCCAGGGCGGCGCAGTAATCGCCGGCGGTCAGCTGGCAGTGGGCCGCGAGGTAATAGAATCGGCCGTCCGCCACGCCATCGACCGACATGGAAGATGCCAGGGCTTTGAGTCCCTCCTGGTCGCCGAGCAAAGAGTGCACGGCGGCGAGGCACCAGCGGGCGTTATTGTGAGAAGGATCGTCGTGCAGGCATTCGGACAGCCACCTGCGTGCGAGCGTCCAATCATCGCGTAGAGCCAGGCGGGCGCCGAGAAACGCGACTGCCGCACGGTCGTGCTGACTTGTGCATGCCAGCGCTTGTTCGATGGCTTCGATATAGCCGGCTCGGTTGTCGCGTTGCCGTTCGACGACTGCACGCCGGATCAAGGGGAGAGGATCCTGGGGGTTCAAGGCATGCAAGTTTGTCAGAAGCGCGGCGGCTCGTTCCAGGTCGCCATGTCGGTAGCAGAGTCCCGCCAGGTGATCGAGGCCGCGTGAGCTGCCCGGCGCCAGTTTGCAGAGGATTTCCGCGGCAGCGAGCGCCGTCTCTTTCCGGCCCGCAATTTCCTCAGCGCGGGAGCGTTTCAGTAGCATTTCTTCCCCAAGGGTTGAGTAATCGGCTCCCAGAAGCTCGGGAAAATGACCGGGGAGCCGGTCCGCTTGCCGCTCCAGGTAGGCGTATTCCAGCTCGTTGAAGTCCCACTGCCGTTGTTCGTAAAAAGTTCGGGCCGCGGCCGCATGAGAGAACGTCAGCGCGAAGAGGTCGAGTTCCCGGCCGCCGCGGAGACGGTGCTGTTGAGCAGCCCGGCAATAGAGCCAGGCATGCTCGGGCCGCACGGCCGCCGGCGCGCTCGCCATCAAGTGTTCATAGGCGGCCGCGGCCCTGGCGTCGGCCGCTTGCACTGCCGCCAGGGCATCGCAAAGGCGAAGCTGATCCTCGGTCGGGATGGGCAGACCGAGGGAACGAGCTTCGGCATGGACTGCGTTGCACACGCTCGCCCATTCGGCATTCGTTGGCACGTGGAACTGGGAGAGTAGATGGACGGCCCAGGCGACGTTCTTGGCTCTGACCTCGGGTTGCGTCGGCATGCCCTTGGCCGCGCATAGAGCCAGGTAGCTGGCCGTGAGCGGGTTGGGAGGCGATTCCTGGTCGTACGCGGTGCGCAGGTGCTTGTAGGCATCCTCGTAGCGTTCCAGCCGGGCCAGGGCTTGACCCAAACCGCGCAGCAAGGGGACAGTCGGAGGGCTTTCCTCCATGAGCTTGGCGAAGAGAGAAGCAGCCTCCTGGGAATTTCCGCAGCGCAGCTGGGCCTGCGCCAGGGCTAGCCGCGCCTGTCTTGTGATAAGAGCGAGATTGTTTCCCAGGACGGGGCAGTTGTACGGATACCTGACAGCCAGGCTACGCACATAGGAGTGCGTGTCGGGGAGGCATTCTGACCAGGCAAGCTGCTGATTCGTGCTGTTTCCCAGCTCCCGGCTGCGCGGCGGGGGAAATCGTTCCAGCGCGCGCTGGAGGGCGCGCACCGCCAGCGCGCAGTCACCGCCGGCGGCAAGGATGGCAGTGCCGAGCTGCCAGGTGACCAGAGGGCTTGCCGGGGCGACTCGATTGGCTTCGGACAAATAGCGCACGGCATCCTCCGCCTGGCCCCGGCGGAGAAAGAGCGCGCCCAGATAAAGCGGGGGATCGACGAAACGCTTCTCCGCGCATTCGTGGGCCGTGCGCAGTGCTGCCAGGGCCAGGTCCGGTTCCACTCGACGAACATGACAGAGACCCTGCCAGAAGAGGCCTTCCGCGCAGGAGTCTTGCATCTTGAGGATACGGCCGACGAGCGCGAGGGCCGCGTCTGTGCCGGCGGGGGTATTCAGCGAGAAGAGTCGACGAACCTGGTCGAGCATCGTCTCGATGACGTTGGCGACAACTTCAGTCTCGTTGAGAGGGAGTAGTCGCGCCGCGTGCCGGTGCTGTTCGAGGCCTTCTTCATACCGTTGTTCCGCTAGCGCTTGCTCGGCGGCAAGGCGATGCGCTTGGCCCTGGAGCTTGCGAAACACTTCTTCCCACATCGGCGTGAGCTTGCTGCTGTGCTGCTTCTCGATGAGGGTCAGCGCTTCGCTCCACTGCCCTTGCCTCAAGAATCGTTGTGCGCGCCGGCTGGCGCGGCGACGCTGTGCCCCGGGCCCGAGGACGAACCATAACACGAGCCCAAGAGCCAGTGCGAGCAGCAGAAAGGGCAACGAACCTCCGGCAAAGCTCAAATCGTGCATGGTCCGTAAGATGGGGAACGATTCATTTTCGCCGCTCCGACCGCCTCCGGCGCGCTAGCCCAGATTATTCATGATTCCACACTAACCCGACGCGTGAGCGAGGGCGGGGTCAGGAGTTATCCTCGCTCACGCGTCGGGTTAGTTGGACAGCGCCACTTTTCGATTTGGGCAAGCAATTGTGACGTATGGCTTCATTGGATCCTGCCAAACTTTACGCATGTTGAACAGCATTTCGGGATACCTCTCTTTTACGCCAAAGGCGTAGGGATTCCTGGAATTGGCCCCGCTTGCCAGGTGGCCCCGGTCTCGGGGCAAAACCCCGAACGCCGCGAAGCCGGGTCATGACGCAAAGTGCGAGCAGATGGCCAGACGGGCATTTTCAATTCGGCTCTTACGTGGCGCTGTCCAATTAGTGTGGCGCGCGCTGCGCCATTTTTCCTCGGCAGTGAATAATCCGCGCCAGTCGAGGCTGTAGCCGAGCGTATCCTAGAAAGTGGCATCGTTCAAGCGGCGGGCATGCGCAATGCTGAGATGAGAGGTGATAGCAGAAAACAGCGAAGCCCGTCGGCGGGGTGGGATCGGTACTTACTTATCAGGTTTCCCCGTGGAATAGTGCGGTGGAGCACTGGAGCCAACGGGGCCCGTAGAAGCCGAAATCCAACCGAGCGACGGGCTCTCTTTCCGGCACAAGGTGAAAACGGGTCCTGCCTCATCTCCAAAGTTGCAGATCCGGAGATCGGCCGTTGTTCGGGACAAGCTTCGTCAGCTCAGCCGCCGCAACAACCACATTGTTTTGACCCGTGCCTCGCACCGGATTAAAGGCTTTAGTCACCACTGATAATGTATCCCAGGGAATAACGAAGTCAAGACGCATGCCACACCTTTCAAGCATCGTTTGAAACAGCGCGAAAAACGCGCCCGCGTGGGGTCGTAGAACAAGCTGCCAGCTTGTTCTACAGCGCAGCAGTGGAATCCTGTATGCTCTTACCGCGAGTGCCAGGATGAGAGATAAAATGAAGTGATCTCCTGGAGACCGTTGGCGCATGAGTGCAATCGCTTACATCGCTTTGGGCAGCAACCTGGGTCACCGCCAAGAGTTCCTCTGCCGTGCCTTGCAATTGCTGCGCGAGCAGCCCGGAATGGAAGTCAGCCAGGTCTCGGCAAGTTACGAAACAGAGCCTGTGGGCGGACCTCCGGGGCAGGGACCCTACCTGAATGCGGCCGCGGAATTGCGCACAGACCTGCGGCCGCGCGAACTCTTGCAACTGCTTCTGGATATCGAGCAGAAACTCGGCCGTATACGTCTCCAGCATTTCGGCCCGCGCACGCTCGACCTCGATTTGTTGCTCTATGACAACCTCGTTCACAACGAGGAGGACTTGATCATCCCCCACCCGCGCATGCACGAGCGCATGTTCGTGCTCCAGCCGCTCTTGGAAATCGCTCCGAACGTCGTCCACCCGGTCCTTGGCCGCTCCGTTCTGGAACTCCATAATGCATGCGCGGCAGGAGCGGCCGCCGCGCCGCCGGCCCATGTCGCGCACGCCTCTGCGCCGGCTTCATCCGAAGCCCATGGCGAACCACTGGCAGGGAAGATCTTGGCTCCAGGTCGCGAGCTGGGGGGGCTGCGGGCGCTGGTTACCGGCTCCACGAGCGGCATCGGTCGAGCGATTGCCCTGGAGCTGGCCGCGGCCGGGGCGGATGTCATCGTGCACGGCCGGCGCGAGGACGCCGCCAGCGCAGTGGCAGCGCAGGTACGAGCCGCGGGAGTACCCGCTCACGTGTTGTGCGCCGACTTGCGCGACATCGACGCCTGCCGGCAGTTGGTGCAATCCGCCTGGGCGCAATGGGGCCGACTCGATATCTGGGTCAACAACGCCGGCGCGGACACGCTGACGGGCGCGGCGGCGCAATGGTCGTTCGCGCGAAAATGGCAGGAGCTTCAGGCCATTGATGTGACCGCCACGATGTTGATGTCCAGGGAGGTAGGCGCGCTTATGAAGGAGGCAGGGAACGGCGTCATTCTCAACATGGGCTGGGACCAGGCGGACACCGGCATGGAAGGAGACAGCGGTCAGTTGTTCGCCGCGGCCAAGGGCGCCGTGATGGCATTCACCCGGAGCCTGGCGCTGTCCTTGAGTCCGGAAGTGCGCGTGAACTGCCTGGCGCCCGGATGGATTCGCACCGCCTGGGGCGAGAGCGCGTCCGAGGCCTGGCAAGAGCGCGTCCGCCGCGAAACACCCTTGCAACGCTGGGGCACCCCCGCCGACGTTGCTCGCTGCGCGCGCTGGCTGGTCGCACCGGCCGCCTCCTACATCACGGGGCAGGAGATTCGTATCAACGGCGGAGCAGTACGCGGCTGAAGAAAGGAGCAAAAGGGTAACTATTTAGCGAAGTGGCATCGCCACAAGATAGGAAAATGGAACAGGAGAAAACAGAGAGAACGGAGATCAATACAACAGTATTCCTATCTCTGTTGTCTCTGTTTCCTCCTGTGCTCCTTTTTCAACGAACAACCGCCATTCGGCTGAATAATTCCGAAAAAGGCTCGGATCCGTTGCGAAGTTTTTCTCTATTGGGGGTCGAAGCGATGGGATAGGCGGCGGCTGTTGATGTCGAGGGCTTCGAGGATTTGCAAAAGTGGGGGGATGGCTATTCCCCAGTCATGAGCCCAACAGATGATATCGAGATTTTCCTGGCCTGCTTTGATGCGATCGAGGATGCGGTCGAGGAGAAGGGTGTTGTCGTGGAAGGTGCGATGCAGGAGCCCGAAATCACCGCGGTCAAGCTCGACCCAGAAGCGCCGCCCCTGAAGGTGTTCCAGCCAGCGAGCTCTCAAGTAGCCCCACCAGTGTTCCTTCACCCAGCGGCGGATCGCGGCTTCTCCCAAGTCGTGGCCTGCCTTTTCGCTTTCAATCCATTTGAACCGTTCGATTTCTCGTTCACATTCGTCGTAAACGCTCGATTTTTGCATGTTCGCACCGGCACAAGCACCCGGCTTATCCATGAGTCCGAACTCCCTCACCCGCAAACCCGAGACGGCCTCACTGCCCGATTTACTCCCAGTCTTTTGGAAAATATGCCTAATTTATCCTACCGCGAGACGTGCCGTCGTGCAAGCGAACTATCGGTAGTGTCCTAATTTGGAAAAACCTTTCCTGGGATAAGCAGGCGCTTATGCGTTCGGATCTAATAAGCGCTGGCTTATGGATTGCCAGTGTCTGGCACGATGAGTTGGACTTCGACAGATTTGCATGTCTCTAAAGCCAGCATCGCGCGAGCTAATTCCTGCAACGGATTCGTTCTGTCGATTCCACCCATCCAGGGAAGTACCTCTTGGCAACCAGGACCAGGACACTTGTAAGGTAGACCAGCTGCTGCCAGGCTTGCCACGTCCAATTCAACCACTGTCTTGCATTTCTTGCAAACGACGCGCAACGTCTTGAATTCGCTCAGCAGAAACTTGAACAGTTTTTCGCTCATGATCGGGCTCGTTAAGGAAGGCGATGCCGAGGCGGGCTGTCCTGCCGACACTATTCTACCCCATCCAGGCAGGCAGGGAATAGCCAGCGCAGCTGGCATCGCCAGCTGCGCTAGGCACTGTGCGGCACTTGCTTTATTCATCCTGGATGCGTAAGCTTGGAATGACAACTTAAATTTCGCTGCCAGGAGTTTGCTCCTGGAATCGCAAGAG
>Ga0316363_10000545_pt1 | contig 47040 bp, 41 predicted proteins | sample Sb_taG_3_FD_200459 | JGI IMG/M metagenome (GOLD analysis project Ga0316363, IMG submission 200459) | Peat soil microbial communities from Weissenstadt, Germany - Sb_50d_a_PC metaG (v2) (version 2) | ecosystem: Environmental > Terrestrial > Soil > Wetlands > Peat | place: Germany: Weissenstadt...
TCCGGGAAATAGGTGAAAGTCCGGAAGAATCGTAGGCCTGTACACTTGTCCCAATCAAGGCCCTCTCAATAATTGAGGTGGAGTTTGATGCGTTCGCCCTGGGTTCAGCACCTTTAGGGCCAGCTGCCTATCGAGTACGCGGTCCCTGACCAAATAAACGCTTCCCATGCCTCCTTGACCGATCTTCTCGATCAGTTCATAGCGGGTGCCGCTCAGTTCGGGCTCATTGCCGAGCTTGCAAAGATGGGCCAGGACCGCGTCGGAGAGCCAGTTCACGACATGACGCCTCCGAAAAGCCGCTTCGATTCCTCCAGGAATTCTTCTTCGCTACCGGTAGTGGCGTGGAGTCTTTCCAGGACGACCTGTCTGAATTGACGGCGGGCGAAGGCCAGGTAGTTGGTAACCTGGCTCGCGGGAAGCCCAAATTCCTTGGCGAGCTGCTCGTAGGTTGGTCGCTGCACCGCTTCGGGGCCCTCGATATCATAGCGCAAGAAGATTTCGAAGTGCGCATTCTTGCCCGCTGTGGCACATTGCTGCTTGAGATCGTCCAATGCGCCGCTAAACAAGGACCGAACCCACTCCTGGCGGAAGAAGTCGTCGAGATCGGTTCTACCGGCGAGCGCCTGAACGCGTAGCTCGGCGTCGGCGGCATTGAAATCGAGAGGGAGTATTTCGCTACCGCCGCCGCGTTTCAAGCGGGAGCTATGCCTGACGGCGTTGGCGACGAAACCGTCAATGCAGGTGCGCAGAAACGTGCGAAACCGGGCTCGGGAAGGGTCGAACGGAGTAAAAAAGTCTTTCTCGAATGCTCGCGCGAAAAACGCTTGCGTGAAATCCTTGGCGTCTTCGTTGGTCAAGGACCACTTGATGCGAATGTACTTGTAGACGGGTTTCCAGTAGGCAGAGACCAGATCTGCAAAAGCCTGCTTGCGAATGGCTGGGTCGGGATTACCCGCGGCACGGACCACCGAGCACCGGCTCGCCGGGAACGCTGCGGGCGGACCGCCAAGATCCGTGTCTATGTTCATGAGCCTGGATGACCTCGCGCCCAGAAGCTTGCCCTGCGGACATTGTCGCGGCATTGGCCTCCAGGTGCCAGCGCAGAAATCCTGCGCAATTCTAGCATGGCCGTGCCTGAAGCTCGTACCATGTCAAATCGCTCGTCGAAAACAATGGGAAACGGCGCATCTCGGTCGCACACGGATCAGGAAGATGAGGTTTTCGATTGGCCCCGCTGCCGCCAAAGGACAAGCAGAAAGGTGCTGCCGAGGCGCCTCGAGCCGCGGATGAGAAATCCTCCTCGGACGTGTCCTCTGGCGGGCCAGACTCTCGGTTGAAGTGGTGTATTCAACGCAAACTAAGAGGCGCCAGAAACATCGGGATGTTTCAGGATGATGTCAACCAGAACGTCGCGCAAGCGCTCCAGGTCGCTGGTGTGCTTTTGCAGAATCTCGTAAACCGTGGCCGGATCAATGCGATTGTAAAGATGAACCACGCGATTGCGAAAAGCCACCATCCGGAGGTATTCATCAGCGGGGGTGGGGGGAATGAATCCTGCGTCACGAAGTTCGGAGATGATATCCGCGCTGTGTTGCGGGGTGGGTAGGTTTAGCGAACCAATGACGTAGGCGCCGATGTCGAGCAGGGCCTGGATCGTAGTTTGCAAGCGATGCAGCGCGGAATCCAAATTTCGCGTGTCTCCTGCAAACTCCGCTGGCGACAAACTACGCAGCCAATTCAATTGCTGCTGATTGGCCGCAATCACATCCAGTTTGCCGCGCACGTCGTCAGCGTTCATTGGGCCAGGTCCTTCGACCCACGTCGTTCGCTATCGACAGAAGGAATGGCAGCGCGTTGGCGCCGGGAGGCAACGTCAAAGATCGCCACCGTAGGACGAAAATCGAAATAGCGACGCAAGACGCTCGAAACAAACAGAGCGCGAGCCCTCGGGTCAGTTTCGTAAACTAGCCGGCCAGTTCGAAGCACGCTGTGCTGAAAGAGGACGCCCTGGTCGTTGAGAGGGATAACGTCAATGCTCTGGTCCGAAATGCCTAGTAGGTCCGCCAGAGCATTTGCCAAGCGATCCAGTAACACGAAACGGTCCAGGCCTTGGGGAGAGTTCGGACGGAGTAGCACGGCGAAATCGACATCGCTCAGTGGAGTTGCTCGTCCCTGGGCGACCGAGCCGAACAGCCAGGCGGCGACGACGGCCGATTCCGACCGGAAAACCTTGCTCAACTCAGCCAGACGCTGGGGGCTCAGGTCGTGGATCACAGTAGTCACTCCGATTCCCCTACTTTAGCAGAGGGCTCGGTGCAGAGGCAGACCAACCGCGTCGGTAGCGCTCCGCCTCAGTTGAATCCGGCTGACCAGTGATCTCAGGGTAAGAAAGATTCCTACGCCACTTTACTTGTGAGCTGCGTTATTACCGAGCACTGGATGCGCAGACGCCTGACTGCTGGTGGTTGTCGATGGCGGGTTGGGTGCCGTGGAGTGTTCCGGCGGACCGTTTTCCAACAGGTCTTCGTAAGTCCCTATCGCGAATAGAACACCAAGACCCAGGGCAGTGCATCCGACCCATTTTCCTACAGTGCAGGTGCCTTCCGCTGTCGCCCACATTGCAGAGCCGGTCTTCTTCTCCAGCTTTCTGAGCCGCTTTTCCATCTTGTGAAAGGAAGTTTCCGCGTGCAAGGCCGGCGAGGTGGGGATCAGCATGCCAACAGCTACCAGGGTTGCAACTGTTGACCGTCTCCATAACCTTGGAACTCTGGCGAACATGGCTCAGCCTCCGATTTGCCATGAGAAGAATTGAGTAATGATAAAGATCGGCATTCTTCGCGCGAGAACTTTAGCCGTTCTCGGGAAAACTTGGTTTTTTTCGACGTGATCGATGGGATTTGACGGTAATGAGAATGCACGGGGCGCTGACGCGGCCCCGCCTGCGACGTCCATCTGGCCTCACGCTTTTAGAGAATCGTGGCGTTCTTGTGCCAATCGTGATTATCGCAGCCGACCATTCCCAGCAGAGCCGCGTCAGCTTCGGCTTTTCGCACCCACTGCGCTGTGAGCCTTCTCATACAGGACTTTGCCCTTTTCCGTGATTTCGCGTAATAACGAGTCGCCTTGTTCCAGCCGCCAATTCAGATTCCGAGGAGTGCGAACGATGAGATCCAAGGGAAAAGGTGCGTCGACGGCCTTCCAGATGCGGATGGCCTGGTCAATCTCATTAGACGTCGGCATGACGACCAGGATGTCCACGTCGCTGGCTTCATGGGGCCGGCCGTATGCGAACGAGCCAAACAAAATGATCTTGTCGGGGTGAAAGCGCTCCGCGATCTGACGCACAAACCGACGAATGGCCAACATCGGAATCTTCGGCGCCTGGTAGGTTTTGCCCGCAGCGGCCGTACCGGAGTGTGAAGAGTTCTTCCGCATGGCGCTACAACCTTCCCTCGGTCCTCTTTTGCTCCAGGTAATCAGTAAACTTTTCCGCACAGTTCTCGGAGAACCGTTCCTTGCCACCACTATTTATGCGACCAACTTTGCCCTCCAGCAGTTCCCCAAGAGTTTGCGGAGGAGAGGCGGGTTGCTCGGATGAGTCGGTTGGTAGATGAGCCGCGATCCAGCCAACGGGAGTTGTACCGCTCAATTGGGCCGCCTTTTCAAGAGCGGCATAGACTGCATCAGGAAGTTCGAGGATTCGGCTCATGCAATTTCTCCGTGGCCGTTGCAGCCTCCGCGGAAATTTCTTCGACCACGCCAGACAAACCTTGTTCGATCAGGCGACCACGTTCTTCGAATGAAACCAACTCGCGCCTGGTAATTCGGCATTCGTCGGCAATAGTCCAATGCTGCTTCTTCCTGAAGGAAGCATACCACGCGTAACGGTCGGCACCGGATAGATGGACCATCAGGCTGCCCAGGTCGTTGGTCGCGGTGTTTCCGCTGTACCAGATGAAAAGGGCGCGCTTTGAAATCCGATTGAGCGGCTGAGCAAGCGAGGAACGGCCAGCCTGCTGAATGTGGAGAGGTTTGGGTGGCTCAAGGGATCTCCAGCCCGACTCCCCTGGGTCCCAGAGAAAATACTGGTGCGTAACCACGCGATTCGGATTGAAGGGAGGAACGCAGAGCTCCTCCTCTCTCCAGCTCCACCACCCGAGCCACTTATGATCGAACCAGTTGTCGACGTGTACGAGGTGGACTTCGCGCGTTTGGAGGCTGGCAATGACGCCGTTGACAATGCGCTGAGCCAGGGCGACGAACGCAGGATCATCGTGTTTTCCTGCGATCATATCTATCATGGAACAGGCCGATCGTTTTCCTCGAGCTGCCTTGTCGGCATTGCTTTGGGTATGCCATCGTGACACTTAACCGGTTGCGAGTGTTCGGTCGAGGCGCATGAAAAAACCCCGCCATCCCTTGCGAGATGACGGGGTTATCTTTAACTCGGTAGCACTTTCATCTCAGGGCTTTCGCGCCGAGAAACCCGGTCGCTTACGCGACCTGGCTCGCCAAAAGGAGAATGCAAACATGTTTTGTTACTGGGATCGTGAGAACCCAGCAGATCATCCTTAGAAAGGAGGTGATCCAACCGCAGGTTCCCCTACGGTTACCTTGTTACGACTTAGTCCCAATCGACCGTTTCATCTTCGGCGCCTGTAACAGCGACTTCGGATGCCCCGATCTTTCGTGGCTTGACGGGCGGTGTGTACAAGGCTCAGGAACACATTCACCGCAGTGTTGCTGACCTGCGATTACTAGCGATTCCAACTTCATGCAGGCGAGTTGCAGCCTGCAATCTGAACTGGGGCGTGCTTTTTGGGATTAGCTCCCCCTCGCGGGTTGGCATCCCTTTGTACACGCCATTGTAGCACGTGTGCAGCCCTGGACATAAAGGCCATGAGGACTTGACGTCATCCCCGCCTTCCTCCGGTTTAACACCGGCAGTCTTTCCAGAGTCCCCGACATTACTCGCTGGCAACTGGAAACAAGGGTTTCGCTCGTTACGGGACTTAACCCAACATCTCACGACACGAGCTGACGACAGCCATGCAGCACCTGTGCTAGGTTCCGGACTGGATACCGTTGGTCAAACGTTTCCGCTGACTACTTCCTAGCGCTTTCGCACATGTCAAGTCCAGGATAAGGTTCTTCGCGTAGCCTCGAATTAAGCCACATGCTCCACCGCTTGTGTGAGCCCCCGTCAATTCCTTTGAGTTTCAGCCTTGCGACCATACTCCCCAGGCGGGGTACTTAACACTTTTGCTTCGGCTGTGAACCCATGTTAAGTCCACAACCTAGTACCCATCGTTTAGGGCTAGGACTACCGGGGTATCTAATCCCGTTTGCTCCCCTAGCTTTCGCGCATCAGCGTCAGAAGAGGTCCAGCAGCTCGCTTTCGCCACCGGCGTTCCTTCCAATATCAACGCATTTCACCGCTCCACTGGAAGTTCCAACTGCCCCTACCTCCCTCCAGCCAATCAGTATCTCAGGCACTTTTCCGGTTAAGCCGAAAGATTTCACCCCAGACTTGATTGACCGCCTACGCGCCCTTTAAGCCCAGTGATTCCGAACAACGTTCGCACGGTTCGTCTTACCGCGGCTGCTGGCACGAACTTAGCCCGTGCTTCCTCCAGGGATAGGTCAACCTTTCGGCTTCCTCCCCCTCGACAGCGCTTTACAACCCGAAGGCCTTCATCGCGCACGCGGCGTCGCTCGGTCAGGCTTGCGCCCATTGCCGAAGATCCTCGACTGCAGCCTCCCGTAGGAGTCTGGCTAGTGTCTCAGTGCCAGTGGCGCGGGTCGTGCTCTCACACCCGCTAGGCATCTTTGCCTTGGTAGGCCGTTACCCTACCAACAAGCTAATACCACATGAGCCCCTCCCGAGGCGAAACTCATTTGCTGACAAAAACATGCGCCTTCGTCAGATCGCCCAGTATTACCCACCCGTTAGGATGGCTATCCCGGTCCTCGGGGTAGGTTACCCATGCATTACTGCCCCTTTCGCCACTTTCCACCCCAGTTGCCCAGGGTTTCTCGTTCGACTTGCATGCCTAATCCACGCCGCCAACGTTCGTTCTGAGCCAGGATCAAACCCTTCAAAAAAATTAGCTTTCCTGTTTTCGCCTCCTCCCGAAGGTCTTGGCTTAACAGGCACTGTCCACGCGGCTCTCGGCTAAGAGGAACCGCGGGTTAGTAAACAAGCTACACTGAAAAGTTTGAGGCCGCCTTGCGGCACGACTCAAAGAACTTGCTCGCAACAACTTTCGTTGTTACTCGCAAGGATTGTGTCACGCCGTAAGGCGTTTCACATCCTCGCTTTGGCTTGTAGTTGCTACCGAATTGTCAAAGATCAAAAGCAAAAACGCAACAGCAAACGGTTTCCTCCGGCCCAGCGGGCCTAGATTCGCCGCTGTTTTACTCAGGGTTGATGGCGTCCCATACGGAACAGCCCATTTCCCCTGGGATGCTGTTCGCTTCGTCCTCAAATGTTTCAGGACGTGCATAGTATATGGGTGTCATCGGCGTAGCGTCAAGTGCTTCCCGAGAGAAAAAAGGGAAATGTCCCCCGGTGCACCAAATATCGCTGTGCTTGAGGCGCTTCCTCAGGGCCAATTTCTTACGGCCACACTAGCGACAGGTACATTTCGCCGATACAACACGATTATCGACAGACGAAGTCAATGCGTCAAGGACTTTTCGATTTGTGGACAGCCATGGCTATACCGCGTGCATTGATACTTCGAGCGCCCGGGGCCAACTGCGATGTGGAGGCCCAGTTTGCGTTTGAGCAGGCAGGCGCCATCGCAGAGCGGCTGCATATCAATCGGCTGCGCGAGCAGCCAAGCTTGCTGCAACGCTTTCAAATCCTGGTTGTGCCCGGCGGTTTTACATATGGCGACGACGTGGCCGCAGGGAAAATCCTGGCGAACCAACTGTCTCACTTCCTGGGTGAGAGCCTGCAGCGCTTTCGTGACGCGGACAAACTCGTCCTCGGCATTTGCAATGGTTTCCAGGCCATCTTGAAGGCCGGCCTCCTCATCCCGCCCGACGATGAAGGCCCACTCGCGACCTTGACCCATAATGCCGCGGGCAAGTTCGAAGATCGCTGGATCGTTCTGCAGGCGACCCCAGGCAAATGTCCCTTCTTGAAGGGTTATGACCGTTTCGAGGTGCCCGTGGCGCACGGCGAAGGGAACTTCATTTGCCGGGAGCCCTGGATCTTGCAAGGGCTGGAGCAGGCAGGTCAGATTGTCTTGCGCTATGTCGACTTCGAAGGCAAGCCGGGGCCCTATCCCGTGAACCCGAACGGGTCTCAAGGCGATATTGCCGGGATATGCGATATCAGCGGCCGGGTGCTCGGACTCATGCCCCATCCGGAGCGTCACGTCCTCCCCGTCCAGCATCCGCGCTGGACGCGCGAGGGACTGGCGCCCGAGGGAGACGGCCTGAGGCTGTTCCGTAACGCAGTACAGTATTTTGACGATTAACTTCTTCGCCGCCCATCCTTGAATTACCATGGATATACTGAGCGCGGTCAAGAATGAGACATCGCCCTGTAGCCGCATTCGCCAGAATGCGGGGGAAGCTGTGAGAGATAGCCCGCATTCTGGCGAATGTGGCTACGGCCTATTGGTATCAGTATTGACCGCACGCAGTATATATGGCGGCAGATAATCTTTGAAACCCGGATAAGCCAAGCATGACTGCTATGAACGCCGAAGCTGTTCCCTTGAATCATCGTGGCTCGAAGCGCGGCGAACCAACCTGGGAGCTCGCCTTGCGTTATCCCTATCAAGGGGAGTGGACCGAGGCTGAGTACGTCGCTTTACAGGAAAAGCGTCTGCTTGAACTGTCCGACGGTTGCTTGGAGTTCCTGCCGATGCCGACCATTCGGCATCAGCTAATCGTTAAGGCCCTCTTCCAGCTTCTCGATCTGTTCGTGTCTTCCCGAGGGCTTGGTCAAGTACTTTTCGCCCCTTTGCCTGTACGTTTATGGGCGGGCAAATACCGCGAGCCGGACATTCTCTTTCTGAGCACAGCGCGTCTTCCAAGCTTGCAACAGTATCCCGAAGGCATGGATTTGGCCATCGAGGTAGTGAGCGGTGATCTCCTGGACCAGGAAAGAGATCTCGTGACCAAGCGCCAAGAATATGCGGCCGCCGGTATCTCCGAATACTGGATTGTCGACCCGGAGACCCGACAGATCACAGTCCTTGCCTTGGATGGCAAGCAGTACCGAACGCACGGCGAATTCGTTTTGGGAATGGAAGCCACATCGGTTTTGCTTGCCGGCTTCGCTGTCGCGGTTGATAAAATCTTTAGTGCTGGCCAGATTATCGACTGACCAACGGCACGTCGAGCGACGACTTTAATATGTTCAGCGCAACGGAAACAGAGGCATGCCGTCGGTTGGTCGAACTCGCTTTGGAAGAGGATCTCGGCACTTCCGGAGATTTCACCAGTCAGGCTGTCATCGCACCCGAACAACCAGGGTGCGCCGCATTTGTGGCCCGCACGCGCGGCGTCCTGGCAGGTTTGCCGGCGGTCTCCATGGTGTTTGCCGCCGTCGATCCGCACTTGCTCTTTCAACCGAAACTGGAGGACGGCAGCTCCCTTGTTCCCGGCGCCGAGATCGCACACGTCGCGGGCCGAATGCGCAGCATCCTTGCCGCCGAGCGGATTGCCCTGAACTTTCTGCAGCATCTGAGCGGCGTCGCCACGCAAACCCGGCTTTATGTGGATGCAGTCGCGGGTCTCGCGTGTCAAATCCTCGACACGCGCAAGACCCTTCCCGGTTGGCGGCTCCTCGAAAAATATGCTGTTCGCCAGGGCGGCGGCCACAACCATCGGCTGGGTCTCCAGGACGGCATGCTGATCAAGGACAACCACCTCGCCGCGCTCGGGGGCGGCCGACAGGCTTTGCAGGCTGCGATCGCCAAGGGACTCTCAGCGATCGTGCCTCCCATGAGTTTGGAAATCGAGGTGGACACGCTCGATCAGCTGGACATGGTCCTTCCATGCCATCCTCACATCGTCTTGCTGGACAACATGACGCCGGAGCAGCTTCGTGCAGCGGTCACCCGGCGAAATCAGCTCGCCCCGCAGGTCCTTCTGGAAGCTTCCGGCGGCATTACCATGGAAACCGTGCGAGCCGTCGCCGAAACCGGAGTAGACCGCATCAGTGTGGGTGCCTTGACGCACTCCGCCGGGGCTTTGGACATTGCCCTCGATTACATGAATTGAATGGTGGACTCCGGAATGATGACGCCTACGGAAGAATGGCATCTCGATACGCAGCACCTCGGCCGGCGGGTTCTGGTGTTCGATCGCGTCGATAGCACCAATACGGAGGCGGCTGCGCGGGCCGGCGACTCGACGCATGCCGGCGTCGTATTCCTGGCCCACGAGCAATTGGCGGGGCGTGGACAGCATGGCCGCAGCTGGCTCTGTCAGCCGGGGACCGGCGTGCTGCTCTCGGTGCTGCTCTTTCCGCCGCCGGCATTGCGCCGGCCAGTCCTGCTGGCGGCGTGGGCTGCCAATTCCGTTTGCGAGACCATCTTCCAGTGCACGGGATTGGAGGCGACGATCAAGTGGCCCAACGACGTGTTGATCCAAGGCCGCAAGGTCTGCGGCATCTTGATCGAGCAGGGCCGCGGCACAGTGGTCGGCGTCGGCCTGAATGTGAATCAGACTCCCGATGCCCTCGCACTGGCCTCTCTGCCTCAGGCAGCGTCTTTGCGCTGCTTCACGGGAACTTCTTACGACTGCTCCCAGGTCGCATGCTCGCTCATCGAACAGCTCGACATTCAATACGACGGACTCCTGCGAGGCGATCATTGCAGCCTTGAAGCGGCCTGGAGGTCGCGCACCGGCTTGGTCGGCAAAAGGGTTTTGATCGAGTGTCACGACGCCACGCATCGCGGCACGCTCAAAGCTCTAAGCTGGGCAGGAGCCAGTATGGAGCTGGCTAGGGATGAAATGCTCCATATCCGGCCGGAGAGGATCAAACATCTGACGGTGGCAGAATTGCCGTCGGGAGAGTAGCCCCTTGCCCCACTTCGGGAATGCCCTCTGAGTCCGCATCGAGTTTGCGGCGTGGGCAAAATCACCCGTTTGCCCGAGTTGATCCACAAAAAAGCAGCAGAAGCCGTCACCAAAAAAGCCGTCAACGTGTCCGCCTACGGCGAGCACGGGCCGACTAAAGGCAGCGCTTGTAATCGCAGAGCGGCCCTTGCCATTGAAATCGTTTAGCCGCGAGGATCAGCGGGCGCGCTCGGCCAATGTGAAGGTTCCGCAGAATGGCTCGTTCTGAAATGGTTCAGCGTGTACCGGCGCGATCTGCCCCAGCCATATCAATTTTCTTGATGGCCTCGCGAATGGCCCTTGCCGTCGCGGGTGTATTCGAGTCCGATGTTTTATTCGTCACGCCGATGAGCGGAATTAGGACCAAGCCGCACGGAGGCTGCATGGCGAAGAGAAGAACACTCGTCCCCATCAAGGCTTCCCGACCCCCGAGCAGCCCTCGGAGAGCAGGAATCGCTTGCTTCGCCGCAGGACCCATTCTGGCGAGGGCACCAGCGATAGTCCTCCGCAGTCGGTCATTGCTGTCCGCGAGCAGGGTGATAAGCTCCGGGATCGCGGGGGCGGCGTCAGGACCGATGCTGCCGAGAACTCGGACCACGGCCTCTCGCTGGTCCTCATCGCTTTCGAGCATTTTCACGAGCACCGGCAGTGCGGGCTTGGCCTCACGACCCATCTGCCCAAGCACTTGAAGACCGTACCCCGCCCTGTCCTTGCTTGTTTCCAACGCTTCGCTGACGGCGGCAACCAACGGCCCGGCGGGCTGCTTGAAGCGCCAGAGCAGGCTAGCGGCCTGGTAACGCAAAATATCAGCCGGGTCGTGCAACGTTTCCGTTAAGGCCGGAATCGCGGGTTCGGCAGCGGAGCCGAGCTTGGCAAGCTTGACCATGGCCCAGAGCCGGGCATTGGCATCCTGCTGGTGGCGCAAGACCCGGCAAAGCGCGTCCACAGTGGCGGGCTTGCTCTTTTGCACGAGCAGTTTCGCTACCATCTCGAAACTGGCACCATCCGTTTCCTTTTCAAGTACATCGCTGAGGCGGGAAACCGGAATCTCGACAGGCGGCTCGATGAGGCCAAGCGTGATCAAAGCCTCCCAGCGGACCTGCGCGCTTGGATGATCGAGCATTTCCAAAAGGACCGGAACTGCTGCGGGGCCTGCCGCGCGCAATTCCTTTCCGACATCGCCCGGCGGCGACCAGCGGCCATAAAACCCGTCTCGCTGAAAGCCGCGCGCCCAATAGCTTGCCGGTTTTCCTTCATAAAAGGCTTCATGGCGCATGTAACCCAGTGGCACGTAAATCGTGGCCGGCAACGCCAGCGAGACCACCGCGCCAATAAGGACGACCGCTCCGATTCCGATTAGCCAACGTTTTTTCATAAGGGCTGACCCTAAGTGCATGGAGAATGAAGAATGTCGAGAGGTTTCAGAAGCAAGTTTTCAAGCAACTTGGTTTTCTACATTCTTCATTCTCCGTTCCTCAATCGATTGGCCCCGAAGCACTAATCCTGGACAGTGCCGACGCCCTTCGAGGCAGCCGGAGCGCCAAACTTGTTCGGGGGAGGCGGGGACATTTTCACGTTCGTCGCTGGCGCCGTCGGCAGACTGTTGCCAGAACAGCCGGCCAGCACGCATATGGAGAAGGCCAGCAACAGGAAGGGGACGCATATTCTAACCATGGTATTCGAACTCCAAGAGAGAAACCGGCCAGAACCGAAGGCCCGTCAGGTTCAAAAAAAAGCAAGGGGCGTATCGATCAGGCTATTGATACCGACAGGTGAAGCTCGGGATTAGCCCCCGAGACAACAGTCCAAACGTGGCAGGTTTTGTGAACAACGGCAACAAAACCAGGCAGGGGAATATATTCCCCTGCCCAGTAGAAAAACAACGCGCTCGTCAACTGTTTCGTTTCAGTTGGAAAGTATGGACAGATCTACGACGGTAGCGTCCGCCATGCCCGCAAGCTGTTGCAAGACGAGCCAGTCGCTGCTCGGCACGGCGGGGAGTGGTTCGTAAAGCTGCATCGTGGCACCCTGCCGCAGCGCATGAACCGAGCCATCGGCATAGGCGAATTGCACGATGCCGGTGTGGCTGCTGCTGAACTGACGCCATTCAGACATGGGTCCCAGGCCCAAACCGCGGCGCGTGTACAGACCACCCGCTCCCACCCAGGTCCAGTCGAAGCTGTCGCCGGAAGGTGCCTGCCCTACGAGGGGGTTATTGGTCGTCTGGCTGCCGCAAGTCTCGCCGACCAGGAGAGTGTTGCTGGTCCCATCGGTGATGGAGGCAATCTTGGTCTTCGAGTGGCTGGTGAAAATGCCCTTGTAGATTTGGAAGATCCCGCCGCCGGTTGACCCTGCGTCTGGAGTGCCCATAACGCCGACATAATTGCACCTGGAGATGTATTGCTGGGGAATGAAGGGACCGGGGGGGCCCGTAAGGTAGTAATTGTCATACCACCAGCTAATGGAGGGCAAGGCGTTGGGGTTGTCCCACTCGGTGATCCCGAGAATGATATTTTGTGCCCGTTGTGTCGAGGCCGACGGACAATTCAAAATCTTGATATCCTTTCCCGGACCGATCAGGTTGTAAATGGCAGGTGGATAATTGGCCGGGTTAGTCGAATCGACAAACCATTGTTGCACGGTGTCGGCGAGCGATGCGGCGGAGGTCGGGAAATTGACGTTCAGGCCATTCTGGAAGTTGGCCCCCGTCGCCACACAAGCATTGTAAAGGTTGTCCTGCTCGATGTAAGGGAGCAAGAAAGACATCATGCCCATAAAAGAGCCGTTGTTACCAGCACTCTGACCACCGACATTAACCGGGACTTCATCCTCGTTGCCCGGCGGGAACTTGCCGTTGGCACTCTCAAAATTATGGCAAGCCAGGGCAATCTGCTTAAGATTGTTCTGGCAGCTCATGCGCGCAGCCGCCTCGCGCACCTTCTGGACTGCCGGCAGGAGCAATCCAACTAGGACTGCAATGATGGCGATAACCACCAACAACTCGATCAGCGTGAACCCTTGTCGACGTTTCTTCAGCATCGACGTCCCTCCAATAGTAGAACACAAAAAAAGAAAGACGCATGAACCACTAAAATAGCAAGCGCGTCAGAGAAGAGTTCAACGTGAATTATCCGTGAATCTTCCCCGATGAGGATAGATGATAATAAGGGGCAATGGGCGAAGCAAGTCAAAAGTTAAAAAAAAGCAGTTTTTATTTCAGCCCTGGAATCGTTTGGTTGCCAGGACGCTTCTCCCGGCAGGTGGGCTCGGGTCAGGAACTGGTTCTGCATTTCCCTGCTCGCAAAAAACCTTGGAAAAATCAGGGAAAACGAGGCGCAGGAAGCTCCCCTGGGGAAAGCAATCGCGCGGGCCCCATTCCAGACGTCAGGCGAATCAAGAAATAAGCGACAATGCAAGAACGGCAACCCGCTACCAGATCCATTCACATTGCCCGCCATCTGAGCCTGCTGAAAAAGGGGTCTGACCCCTTCCCCGAAGGGCGGTAGATCCCCAAGAAAGCGGGTAATCAGTGAAGCTTCGTAGGGGCTCAGACCCCTTTTTCAGCAGGCTCAGATGGGGGACCATTTGCTGTCGAGCCGATCATCGCCAGCTGTCGTCGTTGTCGATCACTGGTCAGGCTTCGTCGGTTCGAACGGAGCCAGGAACCAGCGTCCCAGGGGATACTCAACGATGTCCGGCGGCGGCAGCTTTTCGCCAGTGATCTGTTCGATTGCCCAACCGCAGGCACTCCCGAGGGGCTGAAGCGAAGCACTTTTCGAAGAGAACCGCCGCAATGAGTCCAGGGTAGCGCTGGCCTTCATGCGGCCCAGCGAGATGGCGGACTGCCTGCGCACGCGCATATCTTCAGGGAGACGACGAGTAGAAGGATTGCCGAGGTCCGAGAGCCTTTTTTCAAGGGCTACGATCACCAGGGGAGCGGGCTTTTTTTCATTCAAGAACCCAAGTGCCCAGGCAGCAGCTGCTCTGGTCTCAACGCCCGCCGGATTACCGGAGTCAACCTGGCGCGGCAGCAGCTGCCGGATGAGAGCTGCCGACGGCTCGTAGCGGCTCTGTCCCAGAAACTGGACCAAATGGGAGAGCTGCTGATCGGAGTCATCCACAGACAAGGACAGGCGCTCCCGTGCCAACATCTGCTCGTAGTAGCGGCGGAGGTACGCGAGGGCGGGTGCCTGGGTGGCGGGAACTGCCAGCCGTCTGAGAGCCCAGGCGGCTGTCACCGCTGCCTCGGGCCTGCTGCTCGAAAGGAGTTCCACGAGACGCCCGCTGGCCTGTGCAAAGTCGAGCGAAACGAGGAGGATGGCAGATTGCTCCTGGCCGCGCCAGCCCGCGGCGTTCAATAGACGGGTCCCCTGCTGAAGGATGTAGTCCCGCTCCGCTGGGCGCGCGGCGTGCTGTCGGAGGTAGCGGCGGGCCGTGTTACGTACTTTCGGATGCTCGTGGTCGAGCCTGTCAGCCAGGAGTCGAAGATGTTCCTGGGTCGGCAATTTATCGAGCACGTCAAGGACGTGCAACTGCACTTTGGCATCGGGGTTAGGGTACACGCGAGGCAACACGGGGAGGACGAGTTTCGGGTCGATCTCGATGAGCCGTTCGAGCGCGGCTGCGCTGACTGTGGGCTCGGCGTCAGTGGCCAGCTGCTGCAAGATCCCGACAGCCTCCGCCCCGGCATGGTGGCGGAGCAGGGCAGCCGCGGCCAGACGGGCCACAATTCCTTGGGGCGTGTCATCGGCAGCCAGGCTCCGGGCATCTTTTTCGGAGCCGGAGGTGCGGATGCTCCCCAGGGCGCGGGCGGCTTCGAGACGGACAGGCGCCGGGCTGCGGCGCGAGAGGACCAGCTCGCGAAGACGAGGGATGGCCCCGGCCTCGCGCACCTGTCCCAGAGCGCGGATCGCCAGGAGAAGGCCGGCGCGGACCGGTTCCGGCTGGCCGAGGCGCTCCAGCCAAACCGCACGCGCGGGCCGATAATCCCAGTGTGCCAGGGCCGGCTCGATCAGATCGCGCAGGTCGCTGTCGCCGGACTGCGCTTTCTGGAAGAGCTTTGGCGCGGTTTGCCGAGCGTCCAGCCTGACGAGCGCCGCCACAATCGCTAGCTGCACGCCTGGATCCTCTGCCCGGTCGAGCGCCTGAGCGAGAGGAGCCACCGTTGTCTCCAGCCCCTTCATGCCGAACCGGTGTGCCAGGGCAATGCTGAAGGCGGCCTGGCGCTGCGATTCCGCCTCGGACCTGGCCAGGCCCTTTAGCCACAGAGGCGTTAGTCCCTCCGTGAATTTCGGAACCTGCGTCACATGCGGAAGCTCCGGGCTTCGATACATGATCGAGCCGACGACCTCATCGGAGCCCTGGGCTGGGGAAATCAGGACAGACAGAAGCAGGAAGGAGGAAGAAGAAAGGAGAAAGGGTAGTGGTCTGTTCATCGGAGTTTCGTCCCGTTGCGAAGAGTTCGTCGTCGAGCTGCTGCTGGGCGATCAACCTCGCTCATTCCGGCCGGTAGAGCTGCCAGGTCCGCACCGTCAGCAAGGCGAGCAGGGCCACGCTGCTACTGCCGATGAGCCACCAGTTGGCGGGCAATAGCTGGTAGGTGGCGAACCCCGGCGTTCCGGCAGCCTGCAGGGCCGCGGCCACGGGGCTCATGAGCAGGGCAACCTCGACGGTGCGGGGACCGAATGGGGCGCCGCGCCCCAGCCAGATCAGGAGTGGCCCCAGGCAGATAGTCAGCAGCACCAAATACGACAGTGTCGTAGCGGCCGCCGTCGATCGGGAGAAGCTGCTGGCAGCGGCACTGACTGCAACGGTGAAGACAGCAGTCAGCGCCAGGCTGACGACGACGCGCCGCATTTGCAGCACCAGCTCCGGCTTGACCGACATCATGACCAAGTAACCCGGCAAGGTGGCGCACAGGAGTAACAGTAGAGGCCAGGCCACGCTGAAGAGCTTGCCGCGCAGGATCCGGCCAGGCGCCAGAGGGGTCATGCGCAGGAGTTGCCAGCTGCCGCTCTCGCGCTCGCTGCTGATCAGGCCCGCCGCCACGCTGGGTGCGAACAGCAGCAGCACGGCAATTTGCATCAGCACGAGGACGCCGCCGATGTCCTCGACTCCCCACCCCAGGGCGCCAACCGCCGCCAGGTAGCTGAGTACCAGTGAAAGTATGGCGCTAAGGGCGATGAGCCGCAGAGTCCAGTGCGAGCGACCAAGGCGCCGGCTGCGGAATTCCTTGGCCGTGACCGGATTGGCCCAGTCGCCGATGCCGCGCGTCCGCCGCCGTGGATCGACCACGAAGAGAAATCGGCGCGCCCAGCGCGCCAGCGCGCTCCGGTCTTCGGTCATGACGCCGGCGGGCCTGGCCCGGTCGAGGAGCATGTGGTCGAGGCGCCAAATGGTCGCCACGGCAGAGCCCAGGCTCGTGGCCACCGCGAGCACGGCGTAGCGAAGAATGCTGCCGCCGTCGGCCGACATGCCGTGTGACCCGACGTCTCCCTGACCGAGGCACTCCAGCACGGCGGGAAGGGGCGACAGCGAACGAAACCAGCTCAGCAGGGTGCCCACTAAGTCCGCGCTGCCCTGAAACAGCCATTGCGGGGCCAGGGGCAGCACGCTGACGGCCAGCACCAGAGCATACGTGGCGCGCAGGGCACCATCGGTCGACTGGGCACGGCTGCTGACCAGGAGAGCCAGTGTAGCAATCTGCAAAGCTGCGAGCGCCAAGGATACATAAAGTAACGCCACCCCTCCTTCACGCGTCGTGCCGCCCAGCGCGTAACAGGCAGCTGCGGCGGGCAGGGTCATGAGGAGGAGGACGGCGGTAAAGCCCAGCGACGCGGCCAGCTTGCCGAGGTAAATCGACGTCCCCGACAGGGGGGCCGTCAACAAGAGTGCCAGGGTGCCTCGGACCTTCTCGCGAACCAGCGCCGTGGCTGGAAACGCCGGGACTGCGAAGAGAATGCCGGCCAGTGCCGTGTAGCCGAACAGGCGGAGAACCTCGAGCGAGCGGGTGCCGCTCAGGTCTGCCACGCCCCCCGTCGGCCAACGTAGCAGGACGAGGAGAGCGCAGGCCAGGGCCAGACCGGCCTCCAGGGCCAGGACCTTGCGCGTGCGCAGGAGTTCAAGGAGCTCGCGCCGGACGATTGCGTTCACACCGCGGCCCCCCCTCGCAACGCGGGCACAGCCTGCGCATCGGAGCGGGCCACTGTCAGGAAGGCCTCTTCCAGATCGGACTGCACTTCGCGGAACTGGGTCACGTCCAATCCGGCGGCAACGAGCGCGGCCAGCAACGTGGCCAAATCCTCTTCACGGCGCGCGGTCCGGAACCGGACCGCCAACTCGGCGGCCGAGGTTTCGACGTCCGCGCCCTCTTCCAAGTGCTGCCGGACGATCTCGGCCACCTTGCCGATGGCGTCGGTCCGGGTCAGCAACACTTCCATTTCGCGCAAGGGATTGAGCTGGCGGGTGACCTCGGACAGCGTGCCAAAGGCCCGGAGTCGGCCGCGCGTGATGATCGCCACGCGATGACAGATGCGCGAAAGCTCAGGGAGGACGTGGCTGGTTACCAGCAGGGTCTTGCCGCGTTCGGCAAGCTGGAGAAGGAGTTGGCGCATCTCGATGCGGGCCTGGGGATCCAGGCCGTTGGTCGGCTCGTCGAGGATGAGAACCGGCGGGTCGTGCAAGAGAGTGCGGGCCAGGCCGACCCGCTGGCGCATGCCGTGGCTCAAGCTCTCGACGTACAGATCGTGAAAGTGCTGGGCACCCGCCGTATCAAGCGCCGCGCCGATCCGCAACTGGCGCTCGCGGCGGGGAATGCCGAAGGCGGCGCCGAAGAAATCGAGGTACTCGCTGACGCGCATGTTATCGTAGGAACCAAACGTGTCGGGCATGTAGCCGATCAGCCGTTTGATTCGCCGCGGTTCGCCGGCGCAGTCGGCACCGGCTACCGTGGCCTGGCCGGAAGTGGGACGCGCCAGACCGACGAAGATCTTGATGGTGGTGGTTTTGCCGGCGCCATTGGGTCCGATGAACCCCAGAATTTGACCGCGCTCGACGGACATGGTCAGCCGGTCCAGGGCGACAAAATCGCCGTACTTCTTCGTCAGTTCCTTGGCTACCACCACCGGCTCGACAGCGCGCACGTTTCGACCCTCTGACAGGCTCAGCTACTCGACCGGCAACGTCCGGCCTTCAACTTCAAGATCGATCGACTCGATCGACCATCTTGACCCGCCGCCGCCGGTGCCATTGCCCTCCTGTTGCGCGGGGAGTTCGCCCACTGCAACGTTTACATACAAGGCTCCCTTATCGTCCAGCCGGAGCAAAGCCTCTTGAGTGATATCCACGGGAATGACGTCGGCCGGGCCGTCCACCGCACGCAGCTCGACCAGCTTATCGCCGTCGTACCCGGCCACCCTGAAACGGCGGCCTGGAGCAATTACCTTGACAACGAGGCGGGCTCGCTCAACCGAGAACGGCAGCAGCGAGTGAGGCACCTGAAAACGGAGACGCATATCCGCTGCTGTTCCGGACTCGGTGATCGGATTGCCGATCTTGTCGCCGAAAACGCGCAGACACGGCAAGAAGGCAGCCGGCACAGTCACGTGGGTGCCTGGCTGGGTGCGTACGAATTCCAGCGGGATGACCAACAGTGTGGCATCAGCCGTGCGCGCCTCGGGCTCGAACGCGAATGGCAAACCGGGGGGCTTGGCCCAGGCGAAGAGAACGCTGCGGTCATCGGGCTGCTCGGGACCCGATCTGGTCAACAGCCGCTTGTAAACCTCCACGCGGCGCTGCTGTCTGTCGGTCAGGACCACGTCGGCAAGGTACTGTCCGGGTGGCAGGAGATCCTCGGTCCCAGCGCTGAAAGTGCCATCGAGTCCTATCCGGATGGCCGCGTGGCGGTGTGTTGGTCCCCGGATCAGGGCGTCGGTAAGTTCTCGGTAAGTGCCGGCTGTCACCCGTCCCATGAGACCGTCGGGGCCGAATCGGGTGATGGCCGACAGGGGCTCCCCTGTGCGGACCACATGCTCAAATCGGCCCAGGCGCATCCCTGCTGGCAGGGCCAGGTCCTCCCAGCGCCAGGCCTGGGTGTCGGTCATCACCCGGCGTTGTGTCTGTCCCTGGATCCCGGAGGTGTCCAGATCGAGAACTCCTCCCTCGGTGGAGCTGACCGGCAGCACGCCCCCTTCCGGCCGGTACTGAGCCAGCACCCCGGCGGCCACCTGCTCGCCGGTTGCGGGAGCGACATGGACGATCTCTGCGGCGGCCACCGTGGGCGGCACGGCGTGCCGCGTGGCGTTGCCGACGAACAGAAACACCGCTGCGGCCACCACCGCCGCCGCGGGCCCGGCAAGGCCGGCAATCGTCAATTGCTGCCGCTGCAGCACGATTCCCAGGCCGAGAACAGCCAGCAAGAAGACCCCAAAAATCAGCACCGCCAGGCCCCGCTCGGGGACCGAGTAACCAACCTCCCCGACTGCAATCGGTTCGAGGGCTTCCGTAAAGATGGATAGCGGCTCTGGTCTCACGCCAAACCTGCGGCTTAGCTCCTCCAGGGGCGTCAGCGGCACCGGAAGGTTAGGGAAACCCGGGGGGGCCTGGGGATCGTCCTTGGCTCTCTCCCGAGTCCATGCCCGTGCCCCGACCGTGGTGAAAAGCACCTGGCCCCGGCCGAACGGACGGAAAAACGCGGCCGGCCAGCCATTGATCGTTTGCAGAACCTGGTCCTCCGCAGTGACCAGCACGCGCACGACGTCGACGGGCCGATCGAACTCCAACGGATGGCTCTGCTCCTTCGAGCCGAGCGCCAGGCTGATGATCTGGGAGCGGACTATGCTGGTGCGATCGACGACTTGAAAGGGGAGGCTATCGCCCAAGAGGCGAGCAACGACATCCGGGTCGGTCAGGTCGAGCATGACCCAGGCCGTGCCGCCCTGCTCGATCCAGGAGCGCAGCGCCCGGGCGCCGGCCGGGTCATCGGCGATGCGGCGACCTGCGACAACGAAGCAATCGACGCCGTCGAAGCCCTCGAACATGGGAGGTAGGAACCGGTCCTGCACCATCTCGACGTGCAAGGATTTCATTCGTGCAGCATGGCGAAACGTTTGCAGAAGCTGAACCGCTTCCTCACCTGCCGGGGTCAATTCGTTAACGGTGTTGAAGGTCGCCTCGCTTTGGTCCAACAGCGTGCTGGTGATTGGATCCCGCGGATGGTAAAGGAAGCTGCGGGCGCGAACCCGCTCTTGGCCGGCCGGCAGCACCAGGCGCTCCTGCCCTCCGGTGCGATCGTAGAGGAGGAACTCCACATCGCGCGAGGACGCTAAGGTCGCCTCCAGAGGAGGGGGGCCGAGGAGCATCGAGGTGGAGCGAATCGACCGGGCAGGCACCCAGACATCGCGGGCATATTGGACGTCGGGCCGATCGGGGAAGAAGACAACCACCCGAGCAGCCCGGTCTTCCCTGCCTCGGTTCACAACCGTTACCTCAAGCGTGGCCCAGCTGTCGGTCAACCAGGAGCGCACGCCAGCCAGGGCTGGCGTGGCAACACCTAAAGGCTCGGCGTCCTGAGCCCGGGCCACGCTGGATAGCAACAGGCACGCCCCCAGGGTAGGAAGCAGTCCCAACCTGAGCGCTGGTCTTTTTGTCATTGGCAAATCATATGGGTGAGGGGCGCCTGTGACGCAGCCGCCGCCAGATCAGGCGCCGACGAAGTCTCCGCTCGAGGATGAAAGCTGTTGAGGGAAGGGCCCTGCTCTACGTTCCTTCGCGGTACCGGAACCTTAAGGCGCAGCGAATTTATAGCTTAGGAACAAAGACCGCCGCTTTCAAGCCTTTCCCATGACGAAGCTTCCCCCGGCAGGCAGAGTTGTGGCACGTCTCGAAAACCTGGTGGGAAAGCTTGGTGGATCGAATCAGCCGTCAGAAAATGTGCCGGTACTCTGAGAAGGGCGCTGGGTCGGCGGTTGGGCGGCCGTGGGGGCCGAGGGCGCGCTCGGTGTTCTCGGCCTTGGCCATCTGCGGCACGATGCGGCGGCAGAATTGCCGCCGCCAGTAGAATAGTGACTCTCGACGCCAGGGGAATGCCCTTTGCGGCTCCCACGAGTTCCAAGATCCTATTGCCCGTCAAACTCACCTCTTCGCTCGCTTCCAAACGGCAAGCGTTCCCTGGTCGGAATCGAAAGCTGTCGGCCGGGTACCGCTATCGGGATCGCCGACGCAAATCGTCTGTGTGTCGCCTTCGATTTTGTAAATGCCGAGCATCTTCTTGCCCTTCGCCGAGCCTTCTGTGAAGACCACTTCCAAGATCTTTGGGCTTTTTGTCGGATCAAGAGTCATCTTGCCGCTCACGGAATGCGTCCCCTCCTCGGTCTCCCAGGTAGCCGTGTACGTGCTCTCCTTGATCTTTCGGCTGAAAGTCTTGACTGCCTCCTCGGGTGACTTCATTCCCTTGTGTTCGAGGGATTGCAAGATCCAATCGCCCTGCAGTTTTTCCAGGTCCTTTTTTGCGGCTTCGTCTTTGGGTGCGTCGGCAACCAAGCCAAGTCCCATGACCAATATGAGCGTGCCTTTCAACAACATCGATGCCTCCTGAAAGAATTGGTAGAGGAACTGGTACCATACTGGACGCAAGAAGATTCAGTTGCTCTCGGCAATGCCTGCGGCTGCCATGGAAACGCAAATCAGCTCCTTGTCATTGCGAGCAAAAACGCAGCGCTGCGCGAAGGCCGGGTGCGACCAGACGACCTTGCGGCCACGCGCCGCCTGAGCGGGCTCGATGATGTGCGCGCGGTCGGTTTCTTGGTAGCCCTTGGCACTAAGGTGCGCCAGGATCAGGTCTCCTTGATCATTGAAGATCACGAACCGATCCGCTTGTGGGATGAGGAACGCCGTGCCGCAATCCGATTTCTGACCTCCGTTGGCCGCGTACGTTTCCCAGAGCTGCTTGCCCGTGCTGGCTTCCAGGCAGACAAGTCCGCCATCAAAGCCTACGCCATAAATGAGCCCGTCTTTGAGGACGGGGCTGGGCACAAGACTATTCAAACCTTCGAGTTTGTTCGGATTTTTTGGCGGTTTTTCCCACAGCATGGTGACCGCCGGACGATCGGCCGCGAGCTTCAGCATGAGCGGACCATGAAAGACCGAGCTGATAAACAACAGATCGCCCATGCGCCGAACGGTGACGACATTCACCGTCGGCCGATGGGGCTTTCCCTCCGCCGGGTATGGATGCGTCCAGTACACGTGCCCGGTGAGCGGATCGAGTCCATTGATCGAATCGGAATGCCAGACGATCAACTGACGCTTGCCGCCGGCTTGGTAGATCATGGGTGGACTGTAGCCGATTTCCTCGGTTGTCAGCGCCTTCCAGGCTTCCTTTCCGGTGTCCTTTTGCAACGCGACCACAGCGCTGTCTGGGCCTCCCACCAAGCTGTAAAGCAGATCGCCGTTCAAAAGCAAATGCCCCGCATAGCCCCACACCGGTGGCGTGGAGACTTTGTACTCCTTGGGCAGGTTCTTAGACCAAACAATGGCGCCACTGGCGGCATCCAGGCAGAGCAGATCGCCCATCGTGCCGAGTGTGTATACCCGACCGTCTTGAACAAGGGGCGTGACGCGTGGCCCGCTGGGATAGGAGACCTTGTAGGGGCAATCATACTCATGCTTCCAAACCATTTTGCCGTCGGAAGCGTTGATACAGAGAATGCGTTCGTTGCCGCGGATGAAGCCCTCCTTGGTGCCTGGCAGCGGCTTGCCCGAGGCGTCCTTGGCTCTCTCCCGGTCCATGACATAGAGCAGGCTCCCGGCCACAGCGGGCCCGCTGTAGCCGGTGCCGATGGGTGTTTTCCACAGTACTTTGGGACCGCCCTTCGGGAATTTGTCGAGGAGGCCGGTCTCGCGCCAGACGCCGTCCCGGATCGGGCCCAGCCACTGGGGCCAATCGTCGGCCACAACCCCCGGAGGGGCAGCAGCAACAAGGACAGCCGCCGCCAGCTGGACCCATGAGCTGATCATCGAGAAAAACGAACGCCCCATTGCTGGCCTCCGCGACAAGTGGGCCGACATGTAAGTCCCATTACCGGCTTGTAGATACCGGTCATTCCTTCTGCTTCGCTTTCAGTTCGTCCAACTCCTTCTGTACCGAGCCGATAGCTCGCTGCAGTCCTTTGCTTGCCGCCGGGTCGCTCTTCTTTCTCTCCGCGACCTTCCGCAGCGCCGCCAGCTGTGCCGTCTTCAGGGCCATATCGGCCGGGACTTCAATATCGGGCTTTACGCCTGTCCCTTCCCAGTTCGTCTTGGTTATTGGATTTATCGCGCGTCCGCTGGGCACCCAGACGAAGAAATGATCGTTAACACGCTGTGGTCCGCCGGGATGGGCGCCGCCGCCAGTGGTTTCGCCGACAATCGTCGCCCGCTTGAGACTCTTGAGGTTATACGTGCACTCCTCGGCTGCGGAAAACGTCCGGTGACTCGTCAGGACAAAGACTTCCTTGTCCGTATAGCGTTTTCCGGGTACGTAAGGCAGCGTCCACCACTGATGCGTGGAGTCTTCAGGTCGCATGTAGAGATCGTTGAGGTGTACGACCGGCTCCGCCGGGAAGAGGTAGCTGCACAGGAGGGCCACCATCGAAGGCGCGCCGCCTCCGTTCTTCCGCAGATCGAGGATGAGGGCGTCGGTATTGGCCAGGAAGTTCATCGCTGCCGCCGCGGTCTCCCCAGCCAGCTCCGCCGGCATGAAGCCGCGCAGGTCGAGGTAACCGATATTCCCCTCCAGCCTTTCGACCTTCTCGAATCCGAAATTGCGCGCACTGGCCGACTGTCTCATCTTTTCCTTCATGTCTGGCGTGGGCTGTTTAGGCCCGAATTGCGGAGGGGGCACGGCGAGGTAGACGACGTGCAAATGTTTGTCGTGACTGATTTCTTGGAGATGAGTTGTCAGCAGTCGGGCAAACTCCTTCGCGCTCGTCACCTGGTCGTATTCCTTCTTCACTAGGCGGTTCTCTAGCGATTGGGCCATTTTGGTGGCCGTCTCGGGGAAAACATAGTCGTGCTTCAAGCGCTTGACGACGCCTTCGATGATCTCGGCACGTGCTGGGGCGGTCAGCGTCATGTCTGTCTGGTCTGCCTCGATTCGGACCTGGGCGAAAATGCCTCCTTGCATGACGAGGGTACCGAGGAAGAGCAGCCCGCTCAGCGCGAAGTGATTCAATCTTGGCCTTGTCATGTCGTCTCCTTTGCCATGTTAGACGTCGCAGGTGCGTCAGGAATTTGGTCGGCCCACCAACCCCAGGAGCAGCAGGTCGGCAAGCCGGCCGATTTTTACTTCGATTTCGGAGCGCTCGCCCAGTTCGCGCGGGCTGAGACTGTATGGCAGCAGGGAATTCGTAGCCAGCAACAAAGTGTTGGCGGCTGAGCGGGCATTGCCGGCAAAGCTCAGAGTCTTCTGCTGCCGGCCCTCGATGAGCACCTTCGCAAAAATGCTTGCCTCTGCCTCGAAATAGATCTGCCGCCGCGCCATGTAGGCGGGCCGGAGCGATCGGAGCAGGTCGTCCAGGCTTTGCGAATACGCGGCAACGCTATCGAAACGCATGAGGACGCGGGCTTGCAGCATCCGCCGCAAGCGCTCGATCGCTTCGCCCCTGGACCGCGCGATCTCCAGGAGTTTTTCTTTCACCCGATCCACGACGCGATCGATCGAGCACAGGGCAACTTCTTCCTTGCTCGGGAAATAGAGGTAGACGGTGCCTTTGCCAATTCCCGCTTCCTGGGCGAGGTCGTCGACCGTGGTTTTCTTGTAGCCGTAGCGCGCGAGCAAACGCTCCATCGCGTCAAGGATGACGTCGCGCAGATCGGCCTGGACGGCAGTGTTTCGCATGATCGGCTTGACCAATGACTATTTTCGTATTCCGGTCATATTGTGCGCGCGCTGCCGTTTGAATGTCAAGCAGTTTGGGACCGGGAGGACAATCCTGGAACCCGCTCTCGCAGCCAATTTCGTGTGAGTTTGGGCACGAGGGAAATTCGGACACGAGGGATCTCGTCCATTTAGACCTGCCAGGCCACTAACTGCCCTCGGGCGTCTTCACGCGGAATTCGCGAGTCGTGAAGATCGCCGCTGCCAGGACCGTGGCGACAAGACCGGCGGCCAGAAGGATCTCAATACAGGTGGATGCGCTGGGCGCACTATCCAACGGGATGGACCAATTTTCGGCGGCGCCTCCCCGGCCAGTCGCCCAGTCCGCGTGCAGCCAACGCAAGGCCAGGACGCGAAAATAATAGATCACGGACAGCCGGCGCACGGCAAAATCGATGTTCCCCAGGATTCCTTCCAGAACGATGATATAGGCCACGCCGGCCACCAGCGAACGCTTCACAAACAGGCTGAGCCAGCCGAAGATCGAACAGTAGGCGACCAGTGTCAACGCCAGAAGGCCAAACGTTTTCAGCACTCGCCAGAACAACGCCTCTTGCCAAAGCTCGGGCGTTCCCCAGTGGACGGCGACGAAGGCAGTCATTGTAAACACTGCCGAAAGTAGAATCGTGACCAGGATCGTGGCGCAGAGTTTGACGACGTAGATCGTCCATTTCCGCAATGGCCGGATGAGAAGGTAGGTGAGGGTTTGGTCTTCGATCTCATCTTGGATCATCCCAGATGCATAGAGCAACGCGGTCAAAGGAACCAAGGCTTGTGGAATCAAGCTGAAGATCATGCCGAACTCGAGACCTGCCAGGCGCTGTTCCGGCGAGGTGCTGCGGGCCAGAATGGCGATCACAGTAGGCAGCGCAAACAGGAGCGACAGGATGAGCAGACGTTTTCCGCGACAGTACTGACGCATCGTCAGCCAGAAGAGGGCCCCAACTGCCCCTGCATCGACGAACGCAGAGGCGCGACCCGGCGCTCCGGGCAAGACTCTTGCAGCATGAGGCTTGGATTGATCCGACACGACCTTGGTCATTTACTCACCAGGTATTTGAAGACCGCCTCCAGGTTATCATCGTCCGAGTACACCTCGCTAATCGGCGTGTCGCCTGCCGACGACAATGCGGGCAGACGGGCGTAGAAGGCGTCGGGGATGCGCGTCTCTACGAGCAAGCCCCTCTCCTTCCGGAGAACCTTGACCCCTTCAACATCCTCGAAGCCCACGACCTTGGCCGCCAGCCCTCGGTAGTTGTCGCAGACCAGGACGATTCGATGAGGGAATTTGTCGATCAGGTCGCGGATCTGGCGCACGTTTCCCTCCGCGACCAATCGGCCGTGATTCAACAGAACGATGTTTGGAGTCATCGCCTGCACTTCATGCAGGACATGGCTCGACACCAGCACACTCTTGCCGCACTGACCTAGTCCCATGATGATGTCGCTCAGATCGCGGCGGGCCACAGGGTCGGTGCCGGAAAGCGGTTCGTCGAGGAAGAGCACATCCGGATCGTGAACGAGGGCCTGGGCCAGCTTGGTCCGCTGGCGCATCCCCTTGGAGTAACCGCGGATTGCCCTGCCCATGTTCTCCGTCATCCCAACCAGCTCCATCGCCCGGCCCGCTGCATCACGAGCATCGATGCGTGAGAAGCCGCTCAGGCGCGCACAGGTGTGTACGAACTCCCAGCCCGTCATCCATTCATAGAATGCGTCTTGCTCGGGGCAGAGACCGATGAATCGATTCAAACCGGGGTTATTCCACACGGCTTGCCCCAACACCCTTACGCTCCCCTGGCTCGGGCGTAGTTGTCCGGTGGCAAGTTGCAGGAGTGTCGATTTGCCGGCGCCGTTGGGACCCAAAAGCCCCGTGACGCCGCTCGGGATGCGCAGCGTCAGGTTATTGAGCCCGATGACGTTGCCGTACCATTTGGAGGCCCCGGTGAACTCGACAACCGGAGCTACTTCAAGCGGTCCAGAGATTTCACGCGCGTCGTCAAGATGCATAAAGAAATTCCAAGGAGGCCGGCCAACACGCCCAGGGACCAGTACCACGGATAAGTGGGCCCTCGGAAGCCCACCAGGATCGCATCCCGGTTACGGGGGTCCATGAGGCTGCCGATTTGGTCCCACGCGGAGTCGGTGTCGAGCAGGACGTGATTGATGCGCAGCAGGTTTCCGGTGTAGGACACGAGCGGACACCAAGAGGCCTTCACCCAGCCCTGGAGCGCTCCTCCCACAACGTTGCTGACGAACCAGATACCTACCCAAAAAGCGCCAACGTATCGCGAATTTCGCGACAGGGAGGAAATCGCCAGCATGAGCATGCCCGCGGACACCACGACAATCAAGCCATAGCCGACGCTGGCGATCATAAGCCTGGCTGTATCTCTGACGACCGTTAGATCCATGCTAAAACACAGGCCCAGCACATAGGCAATGAGTGCCGGCACCACGGCCACAGCTGCCAGGAAGAAGCCGATGACACCCAGCTTGCCGGCGAAATAATCAAAGCGCCGCAGCGGCCGGGAGAAATACAGTGGAATCGCATTGAACCGGATATCCCGGCTGATCAGGCTCGGGCCCACCAGCAGCACCAGGATCATCGAAAAGAACATCTCGATCAGAAAGAAGTACTGATACGCGATGGTCCAGATCGTCACCCGGTAACTGCGCGGATCGAGCATGATCGATTCGGGTAGATCATGGAACAAACTCAAGAACGGCAGGATTAGCTTGGATTTCTGCTCGATCAAGCCCCAGGCAATCAGGACCGTCGCCAGCACGGCGGCGGGAATCCAGGCACCCAGTATGGCGAGCCTTACCCACCGGCTCTTGAACTGGCTGCGGGCCCCGCGCGCACTGATGGTGAACCACCGCCAAGCATGACTCGACAGTTTTCCATCCCAGTGCTGGTATCCTTGGTCGAAGATCGGCATCAGGTCTGCTCCTCGAGAGCGTGCAAGAAAACTTCTTCCAGGGTGCTGCGCCGGGGGCGCAGAAAACGGATTTGATGACCCGAGGCCGCGGCTATGTTCCAGAAGAGCCCTACCGTTGCGCCCGCGGGCACTCCAACGACCAGGCCATCGTCCTTTGGCTCCGGCCGGCAACCTGCAGCCACAAGCCGCTGCGCGAACAGATCCTGGTCGGCTTTCACGCGCACCTCATAGAGCCCCTCGTGAGATTGTTTGAGTTCGCTGATTAAACCATGAGCCAGCAGCTTGCCGCGGCCGAGGACCATGACATAATCGCAGACCTCCTCAACGTCCGGCAGCAGGTGACTGGAAAAGAGCAGACTCATCCCCTTGTTATGCGCCAAATCCCGTGCCAGGCTCAGGATTTCCTGACGCCCGGCCGGATCCATGCCATTCGTCGGTTCATCCAGGATGAGAAGACGCGGGTCATGGACGATCGCCGCCGCGAGTTTCAGCCGCTGCTTCATGCCGGTCGAATAAGACTCGACGTTGCGATAGCGTTCCTCGCGAAGGCCGACGTAATCCAGAACCTCATGTGCCCGCTGCATAGCGTCCTTGCGGGACATTCCCGAGAGTTCTCCGGCATAGCCGACGAACTCGATCCCTGCCATCGACGGAAAGAGACACTCATCCTCGGGAACGAAGCCAACGGACTGGCGAATATCGAGCCGCCGCGCCCGGATGTCCATGCCGAGAACCTGGCCGGTACCGCCATCGATGGAAATCAACCCAAGAAGGGTCCGGATCATGGTCGTTTTGCCGGCGCCATTGGGGCCCAGCAGGCCGATCGCGCCTGCCGGGATTTCCACGGATAAATCGCGGAGGGCCCGGATCTTCCCGTAACTCTTGGAAACACCTTGGAGCTGAAAGAGCATGAGAGGCTCTGGTTGTCGGGGGCTAGCAGGAAAACATCTATGCCTTATTCGGCGAGCGCGGCCGGATCTTTACTGAAATGCTGGTTCCAACTGAAATCGATTGCAATCGATCAAGCAGTCACGATGATAGACAGCATAGGCAGTCTTGCATTTATTTTCAGGAGCGCGGACATGGCAACCCCTAATCGGCGCCGTTTTCTGCAGACCATCGCAGCCGCTGGCATCGCTTCTAGCCCTGCAGCCGCCGGGGCGTCCGAGACAAAAAGCGCCCCCCCGCGCAAGTTCCGCCTGGGTATGGTGACGTACAACATCGCAGCGCATTGGGATATCGAGACGATTCTGAAGATCTGCCGTAGTGTTGGCATCACACCCGTTGAATTGCGTACAACGCACCGCCACGGAGTAGAGCCGAGCCTCAATCAAGAGCAGCGCAAGGAGGTACGCACGCGCTTTGGCGACGCCGGCATCGAGATCTGGGGTTGCGGCACCACCTGTGAGTTTCAATCTCCGGACCAGGCCGTCATCCGGAAGAACATCGAAACCTGCAAGCAATTCATCCAGTTGGCAGCCGACATCGGCGGCCGGGGCGTCAAGGTACGGCCAAACGGGCTGCGCAGGGATGTGCCGGTTGAAAAAACTCTGGAACAGATCGGCAAGGCACTGATTCCGTGTGGAAAGGCAGCGGAGGAGGCCGGTGTTGAGATCTGGGTGGAGGTCCACGGCAACGGCACGTCGCACCCGCCTTACATGAAGAAGATCATGGAGCACTGCGGCCATCCCAAGGTGGGCCTGACCTGGAACTCCAATCCAGGCGATGTCCAGAACGGCAGCGTCGCGGAATATTTCCATTTGCTGCGGCCATGGATTCGTTCCTGTCACATCAACGAGATCTACAAGGATGCAACCGGCGCCTATCCCTACCGGGAGCTTTTCCGTCTGCTGCGCAGCATCGGCTACGACCGCGTCACCCTGATCGAAGTCGGCAAACCGATGCCCGACCCGGCTTCAGGAGAGGAGCTGCTGCGCTATTACAAGGCGCTGTGGAGTGAGTTGGCGAAAGGTTGAGACGTTCAGTTTTCGGGTACGAGGGCACGTTCGGCTCAAGTCGCCAGACCTCAATCGCACGTCGAGAGCCCAGGGGGCCAGCCGGAAGGCGGGTCCTTGGCGAGGTCGTCGATGCGTTCCAGATCGCTCTCGGTCGGGTTCTCGAATAGGACGGGAGCGTTGCGGCCGCGCACCCTCACGTTAATGCGCACCTCGATGGTTGGTTCTGGCTCGTTCTCCCTCTTCTGGAATCCTGTTACTATCCCTTGCAAGCCCGCAGAATTTCCGGTCTTGATCAATACCTTTTGCCCGGGTTCAAGATTTGGAACGGAGCGCGTGGGGTCGATGTCCATTGTCCTGTTTCCTCTTCGTGTGGCCCATCCTCAATCTTCACGATCTTTCGCAAGCTCTCTTTGCAGTGCTTGGCAAGAACAAAGCCTCTTTGGCCACTGCTATTTTTCAGCGATGTTCTTCATGTTGGCAAGACCAGCCTCGAACTCTTTGCCGAGCATGCTGTCCATGCTGAAAAAGATACCCATGACCTTTAGCATGTAAGTATTTGGCCCGCGCATGGCCCAGGTGACGTTTGTGGAGTCATTCCTGGCTTCCATCGTAAACTCGGCGATGTTGTGGCCTTCAAACGGCTTGATGAAATCGAGTTTGATCGTGAGTTTGGAAGGTGGAGATGTCTCGGTAATCTCCATCCGCCCCTTGCCGGCTCTACCGTTGCCTTCCCATTCATACACGGCTCCTTTGCCGTTCGCTGCGCCGCTGTGGGTTTTCTTCATCGCGGGGTCAAGTTTCTCAAAGGGCGACCAGGATGCCCAGTTGTGGAAGTCGCTAACGAGCGGATAGATCTTTTCTGGTTGAGCCTTGATGCTCGCCGTGCGCTGGATGTTGAAACTGCCAGGCCTGGTTGCGGCATAGCCGAGAAGAGCGGCGAGCAGAACCACAAGCACAACCACAAGCACAACCGCAGCGATGATGACAATTTGCAAGACCATTGATCCCTCCGGTGCGATGTTGAAATCTTGGGGCCGCGGTCATTCTAGGCATTCTGCCGCGGCCAGAAACACCTGGCTTGAGCTTCCGGATGAGTAACAAGCGCCGACCAAAGATCCTGCAAGTCTCCCTCACCCTCTCCCCACAAACGGCATCTTCGTGGCCATCACGGTCATGAACAGGACATTGGCGTCGAGAGGAAGGCTTGCCATGTAGAGGACGGCTCTGGCGACCTGCTCGACATCCATGGTCGGCTCGATGCCAATTTCGCCGTTGGCTTGGGGGACTCCTTCTTTCATGCGGGCTGTCATTTCCGTGCCGGCGTTGCCGATGTCGATTTGGCCGCAGGCGATGTCGTATTTCCTGCCGTCCAGGGCCGTGGACTTCGTCAGACCTGTAATCGCATGTTTGGTAGCAGTGTACGGCGCGGAATTGGGCCGGGGAGTATGGGCCGAGATCGAACCGTTATTGATGATGCGGCCGCCGGGAGGAGTCTGGTCCCTCATGAGGCGGAAGGCATGCTGAGTGCAAAGGAAGGGTCCCGTAAGGTTGACGTCGACGACGCGCCGCCATTGCTCGAGCGACAGCTCCTCTAGCGGGGCCGCTGGAGCGCTGGTACCAGCGTTATTGAAAAGTACGTCCAGGCGTCCGAACCTTGCCTTCGTTTTCTCGAAAAGTTCACGGACGGCCCCGGCGTCGCTCACGTCGGTGGGAACGACGAGCACCTGCGCGGTGTCGGCCTGCGCCTGGCTCGCCGTTTGGTCCAGTGCCTCGCGCCGACGCCCGGCAAGCACCACCGCGTAGCCCTCGCGCAGGAGTGCAAGGGCGCTGGCCCGGCCGATTCCGGAGCCCGCACCAGTAACTAGCGCTATTTTGCCATTGGCTTTCATCGAACCGCTCCCTTAGTACCGGGGCAAAGCCGCGCTCGGCGCCGGTCTCCCGACCTCGCCGCCCCCGGACGCCGCGCTCGGCGCCGGTCTCCCGACCCCGCCTCGACCGCTGACTGAAGGACAGCTCTCCGCTGGTTCGTGGAGACCTTCGGTCAGTCCACGTGCGGGGTCATGAGACCCGCGCACAGCTGGGTGTACTTCAATCATTTTAGTGGAAGGGGGATCGATCAGCGGGGAGCGCATCAACTGTGGGGCGGCCATTACCCCTTCATGGTCATCTCGAGGCCATGCCCTTGCGGCGTGGAGTCCCCCGCTGGTATCTGCCACAATCCGAGCCTCCCTTCTCGCGACGCTTTCCATCGCGGCAAGGGTATAAGGCCGAATGCCAATCCAGCCGGCATCCCTCCACTACGCTATAATCGAAAATCAGAGACCGCACTGCCCGCCAAAATTGAATGGAATGCACTCCCCAGACCCGCCGCACTTTGGTATTCGGCTCCACGCCCATGCCGGAAGATCCTGGAGTTGGTAGCCATTGTGACCCAGTAAGTGGGTAGTACTAGTTTCTGCACTCGCCCGCGTGGACTTCTTGCTGCTAGCTGCCATCCCACCCCCACCCCTGTTCGAGGACATAGCGATGATTTCCCGCCGAGCATTCCTTGGTGCCCTGGGTACAACCGTCGTCGGAGGCCCGTTGCTGGCGTTGGCAGAACGGCCGACTGGCACGCGCAAGAAAATGGCTATCATCACAACCGAGTGGCGCTTCGCTTCCCATGCCTGGCACATGGGCGACCGGTTCCTCGTGGGCTATCCCGTCGGCGATCACTGGCACAAGCCTGCGCTCGACGTCGTCTCCGCCTATGTCGATCAGACGCCTAAGAACGACCTGAGCCGCGCGCGCGCCCAAGAATTTGGCTTCAGAATCTATCCGACCATAGCGGACGCGCTGCGCTGCGGCACGAACCAACTGGCCGTGGACGCCGTCCTCATCATCGGCGAGCACGGAAACTACCCCCACAATGAACTGGGCCAGCATCTCTACCCCCGCTACCAGTTTTTTAAACAAGTCGTGGACGTCTTTCAGAAGGACGGCCGCGTGATTCCCATGTACAACGACAAGCATTTGTCGTGGAAGTGGGAATGGGCCAAGGAAATGGTGGACAAGGCCCACGCGCTGCACATTCCTTTGATGGCTGGTTCGTCGTTGCCAGTCACATGGCGACTGCCGTCCGTCGACGTGCCCTATGATGCGGAGCTGGAAGAAGTCCTTTGCGTCGCCATGGGCGGCTTGGACAGCTATGATTTCCACGCCCTCGAAGTGATCCAGTGCATGGCGGAGCGACGCAAGGGCGGCGAGACAGGCGTCGTAGCCCTTCAGGCTTTGCGCGGCAAAGCAGTCTGGAAAGCGCTCGATGCCGGAAACTGGGGCGCGGGCGGATGGGACCCACAGCTATTCGAGGCCTGCCTGTGCCGTAGCCAAACTCTCGCTCAGCCTCCCACCTTCAACCAGAGACACCCGACGGCCGCCCAGGTCCGACAATGGGTCAAGGACCCGGTCGCCTACCGCTTCGAATACGCCGACGGCTTGAAAGCAACCATGTTGCTTATGAACGGGCTGGTTGGTGACTTCACCTTCGCGGCCCGTCTCAAAGGCAAGCCGGAGCTGCTGTCGACATTGTTCTACCTGCCTCCCATGCCGAACGTGGCCTATTCCGCCCCGCTCATGGCCAAGGCGGAGGCAACGTTTCTGACCGGGAAGCCCCCGTACCCGGTGGAACGCACGCTGCTGACGACAGGTCTAGTGGCGGCGGGCATGTTATCGCTAGGCTCCGGCCAAAAACGGATCGAGACGCCGCACCTGGCGGTTCGCTACCGGGCCCCGCGCGAATCCACCTTCGCACGGAGCTGACGGGGCATAAGTCCGTAGGATGCGTCAAGCCACCCCTGTAAAGGTGTGGTTTGGCTGCTAAAATCGCAGGGTTTCCGCCCTAGCGCCGCCTGCGCGCTCAGGTGCACAAGCGGCGCTGTGGCCGTAAACCCTTGCCCGGCCCCATATTCTCACCTTTACAGGGGTGGCTTGACGCACCCCACTGCTCCCTGGGCCTTGACTGTTCGCAGCAAGGAAAGTCCTGGCGGCCCTCCCCCGGTCAGATCCGTACCTCCGAAAAAAACTCCGATTAATCATACCTGTTTCGCCTCCGGCGGCATGTATAAAGGTAAGACAGTGCCCAGGAAGACACCCAATGGCCTCCAGCCGACTGCAACCCGTTCTCCGGCATCTACGCAAGCTCGCGTGCGTTGGAGACGGCGACCAATTCACCGACGGACAATTGCTGGAGCGTTTCCTTGCACAGCGCGATGAAGATGCGTTCGCCAGCTTGGTGCATCGCCACGGTAGGCTTGTGCTGCGCGTCTGCCAAAATGTTTTGCACCACGAGCAGGATGCCCAGGATGCATTCCAGGCCACATACCTGATCCTGGCGCGCAAGGCTAACTCCCTGCGCCGCGTTGGCAGCTTGGCGGGCTGGCTCTACCGAGTCGCATATCGGAGCGCCCTCGAAATGAGGCGGAAAGCCTTGCGGCGCCGCAACCGCGAACAACAGGCGCGACCCATGCCTCAAGAAAAACCCGACAGCAATGCTTCCTGGCGGGAACTGCAAACGCTTCTCGATGAAGAGGTGCAACGCTTACCTGCGAAGTACCAAGCACCGCTGATCCTGTGCTGCCTGCAGGGAAAAAGTAAAGCCGAGGCCGCGCGCGAACTGGGTTGGAAAGAAGGAACGGTGTCCGGAAGGTTGGCGGAAGCGCGCCAGCGGTTGCAACAGCGGCTGACACGTCGTGGTGTCTCGCTCTCTGCCGTGCTGTGCGCTGCCTGGCTCTCGACCGAGGCCGCCCGAGCAGCGCTGCCCGCCGGGCTACTCCAGGCGACCGTCCAGGCCGCACTCTGCCTCGCGGCTCGCAAGGCAGCTAGCGCAGCACTCTCACCGGAAGTCGCCTCTGTCATGCAAAAAGTGATCCGAGCCATGTTTTTGACGAAGGTCAAGATCGCGACCGCGCTGCTGATGGCGATGGGTCTCATCGCCACCGGCTCCGCCGAACTCGCGCGCCGAACCCTGGCGTCGGAACAGCCCGTCGCAGAACAAGCTGGAGTGGATACCCTCGCCAAAGTCCCTACGGACTCGAAGACTGCGGACGAGCGGCAAGTGCGTGCGGATGCGTATGGCGATCCTTTGCCGCCCGGCGCATTGGGGCGCCTGGGAACCGTGCGCTTCCGGCACGGTAGCCAACTCTCCGCACTCGCTTTCTCGCCGGACGGTAAGATCATCGCCTCGGGCGGCCTACAAAGCCCGATTCGTCTTTGGGACGCAAATTCGGGGAAACCATGCGGCACGTTGGTGGGCCCCAAGGCCTGCGTCTTCTCCCTGATGTTCTCTGCAGACGGAAAACGGCTGGTCTCAGCGGGGTCTGAGAGTACCAATCACCTCGAGGGCGGGAAACTTGTCCTTTGGGACTTTGCGGCCAAGAAGCCCGTTTGGACGGTTGATCACGACCAGTGGGTACGAGCGGCAGCGTTCTCCCCAGATGGGCAAACTGTCGCCATGTCCTGTGACGATGGCGCGCTCTTGTTGCTCGATGCCGCTACTGGCAAAGAGGGCCACAGCTTGGGCAAGGCCGGGCGGTTTGGCAGCGGAGTGGCATTCTCGTCCGATGGCAAGTTAGTGGCTGCGGCGGGAAGCGACGAATGCATACAACTCTGGGATAGTGCCACTGGCAAGGAACATGCAAAGTTCCCTGTCGGCAGCGCCCCGCGTACTGTCACCTTCTCGCCGGACGGGAACACGATCGCTTCAGCGCACGGCAGTCCAAATCTCTGGGAAGATGGTTCCATCATTCTTTGGGACACGGCCAGCGGCAAACGACTGCACACACTGCTAGGTCAAAAGGGCGAGGCCTTCTCTGTATCATTCTCCCCCGATGGCAAACGAATGGTCTCGGGCGGCATGGAGGCTATGACTCTTCTCTGGGATGTGCAAACCGGCAAGCTTCTGCGCACCATGGACCCGCTGGTGGGTTGGGTCCAGGCTGTTGCGTTCGCACCGGACGGTCGGCGGCTGGCGGCTGGTGCAACAGACGGCAGGATCATGGTCTGGGACGCGGTTACTGGGGAGAAGTGTTTCGCATTCGATCGACAGGCCGCAGGGCCATATGGTGGCATGGCACTTGCGGCCGACGGCAAGACGGTGGCTATGAGCAGCGTCGACAATACAGTAGGCGTCTGGGATCTTGCCACCGTCCGGCAAACAGTTGCCTTGCAAGAGCACAAGACTGGTGTTTACTCGGTGGATTTTGCGCCGGATGGGAAGCGATTTGTCACGGGCGGCGCCGATGGCTCCATCCGTGTATGGGACTCCGCCACAGGCAAGGAGCAGCGGCGCTTGCTCGAACCAGGAACAGGTTGGCACAGCCGCGCGGTGTATTCTCCAAGCGGCCAATTGCTTGCTTCAGCACAAGTCCAAGACATACGTTTGTGGGACCCGGTCACGTACAAAGAGATCCGTCAGATCAAGGGCCACGACGGCTATGTGATGAGTATCGCTTTCTCGCCGGATGAAAAGCTCCTTGCCTCGGCATCGCACGCTTATGTCGGGAATAAGGCGAATCAGGAGGATTTTAGCGTTCGCGTTTGGGACGTGGCCAGCGGCAGCGAACGTCACCGGTATGGGTTGCCTTATCCGAATCAAGTAGCCTTCCGACCCGATGGCCGGCTCGTCGCCTGCCTGTCTGAAGACCGGTTGCGCTGCTGGGACACGTTCACCGGCAAAGAGAAGCTGGTTGTACGTGGGAAGGACCTGACCGCCTACGCCTTCTCCCCCGACGGGCGTTGGCTGGCCACATCTCACAGGGACGGAACGGTCCGCGTTCAGGAGCCAGCGACCGGCCAGGAAATCCTGCGGTTTGGGTCACCGCCCGTCACTGCCTCGAAGTTAATCTGGGCCGCCGACGCCAAGACACTAATCGCCGGCAACGGTGATTTGACAGTCCTGGTCTGGGACCTTACACCGTCCGACTGGGATCGTTTTCGGTGGCGACAAGAGCCTACGCAGGCACAGCTCGATGGGGCGTGGGAAATCCTCAAAAGCCAGGACGCAATCGGGGCCTACCGAGCCATCTGGCAATTGACCGGATGCGGAGATGCTGCGGTCGCCTTGCTCCAGAAGCACCTTCGCCCAGGCAAGGCTACTGAGAGAGGCGACCGGATAAGACAACTCATCGCCGACCTCGACGACGAACAATTCACGAAGCGAGACGCAGCATTTCGCCAACTTGCCAAACTTGGCAATGCCGCGGAATTTGCCCTGGTCCAGACGCTCAACGGCCGACCCTCGGCGGAGGTTCGATCGAGAGTCAAGTTGCTGCTCAACCAACTCAAGGAACATGATAGTCTTCCCACCGCGGAGCAACTCCGAGAGGAACGCGCCCTCGCAGTGCTGGAGCGCATCGGCAGCGCCAAGGCGCGAGAAGTCATCGAAACGCTGGCAGCGGCGGACACGGATTCGCAGCTGGGCATGGATGCGCGGGCTGCCCTGAGGCGCCTGGCGAACCGGTCCATGGGCCAGCACTGAAAAAACGGAACGACCGCCCAAGTCCACGGTTCAAGAGTGTCAAGCTCCCTGACACCGAGGAAGATCCTTCCGCCTTTCTAAAAGGGAGCTGCTCAAACCGAACTGGAGCAATTATTTCCCAGCCTGGTAGATCCTTGCGGTCTGCTCGTCGCTCGTCGACGGTCAAAACATGACCGCCGTGAGCAAAGGCGCATCGTGCCCGCCCCGCCAATCCGCTGTCAGGCAGCACGCCGTCAGCCCGGAGGCGCGAATGGAAAGCCCGATGGGCCAGGATGTTCCGTCGATTTCGCCTTTCTTCCTCAGCCTCTGGCACGTACCGTGCTCTAACTCCCTCCCAAGCGCTGCCATGGAATCCTGTCGAAGCTGCAGCCAGCTTGGATGCAGCCGGGCTGCTTCCTCTGGGAGGTTACCCAGGGACCGGGTGCTCCTATGTCTTTCACTCTTCGTGGCTTGCCGGGCGTCGCAGCAGGACACATCGTGGCGAGGGTGTACAATTAGACAAGAAGGGGCGGTAAAGTTGCTGTCGATCTCGGCAAGGGGGCGGAGCACAGCGACCCCGATTCTGTCGGATCTCATCCAGCGCGATTTCGGACACGACATCTTTGGAAGCAATGCCTGCGAATTGCGCGCTTTCGGTCCGGCGGGCATGGGAGTCTGTAGGGCAAGCTGATAGCTTGCCCGCGCGGGAAATGGCTGTGGGTCAGGTTTCCAACCTGACCGGACAGATTGGAAATCTGTCCTACAGAGCTGCCGAGTAAGACACGAGGATATGACTTGCCTGCGATTGGTGAGGAGCAAGCTGGCAGCTTGCTCTACGAGCCGTTTGATGTGAGGGATCATTTGCAATGTGGTTAATCAGGGCCTCCCTCAAGAACCCGTACATGGTGGCAACGCTTGTCTTCATGATTCTGGTCCTTGGGGTCCTGGCCATCATCGCGATTCCGAAGGACGTTCTGCCGGTCTTCAAGGCGCCGGCCGTGCAGATCCTCACCTACTTCCAGGGCATGCCAGCCACCGAGGTCGAGAAGACCATCACCAACCGCGTTGAGCGGTGGGTGAACCAGGCGCCCGGGGCAGCCAGGATCGAATCGAAGTCGGTTGTCGGCGCCAGTGTCGTGCGCATCTACTTTCGCGACGATATCGATTCCAACTCCGCCCTGACGATGACGAACATGCTCGCGCAGGGAGCGTTGCCCACGCTGCCGCCGAACACGCTGCCTCCCGTCACGCTCCCCTTCGATCCCACAGGAACGCTGCCGCTGGGCGTTCTGACGGTCACGAATCCCGGCATGGATGAGGCGAAGGTCAAGGACCTGGCCCGCATCGACGTGCGCAACATGTTGGGCGCCGTGCCTGGCTGCGTCGCCCCCGTTGTGATCGGCGGCAAGGACCGCACCATCCTGGTCTACCTGCGGCAGAAAGACCTGCAAGCCCGCAACCTGTCGCCACTCGATGTCGTCAATGCCCTGCGTCGGGGCAATCTGATGGTGTCGCCGGGAACCGCTTACTTCGGCGACATCCAGGTCTCGCTCGACAGCAACGCCATGGTCAAAAACGTCGACGAGCTGAACGACTTCCCCATCCGCATCGCTCCGGGCGACAGCGTCTACCTGCGCGACATTGGCGAAGCCCGCGACTCCTACGCCATCCAGACCTCGCGCGTGCGCATCGACGGCCATCGCGAAGTTTATGTGCCGATCTATCGGCAGCAGGGGGCCAGCAGTTTGGCGGTGGCCGACGGCGTCAAGAACTACATTGCCTACATGGAATCCCGGCTGCCCAAGGGAACGAAGCTCGAATTCGTGATGGACCAGTCGCTGTACGTTCGCGAGGCTATCCGCAGTCTGCTCGATGAGGGCATCATCGGCGCTTGCCTGGTGTCGATCATGATCCTGATCTTTCTGGGCAACTGGCGCATGACAGTCATTGCCAGCCTGTCGATTCCGCTGGCAATCCTCGGCGCGATCGTTGGTCTGTACGTGACCGGGAACACGATCAACCTCATGACGCTGGGAGGCCTGGCCCTGGCCATCGGCCCGCTGGTCGACGATGCCATCGTGGAACTGGAGAACAACCATCGCAATTATCATCTCGGCAAGTCGCGCGTGCGTGCGGCGCTCGATGGCTGCGCTGAGGTAATGGTACCGGTGCTCGTGGCCACCTGCACGACCAATATCGTGCTCGCCCCCATTGCCTTGATGCCGGGCATGGGAGGGTTCCTCTTCCGGCCGTTGGCCCTGGCCGTGACTTTTGCCATGGTCACGTCGTTCGTTCTCTCCCGCACCTTCGTGCCCATGATGTGTGCCAAGTTCCTTCCCGACTACCACCGCCGCGGGGCCGAGGACGACCGCGATGGAGATGGCTCCGCCCAGCAGCATGACGGAGCGTCTCGGTCGCGGGGAGTCCACGACCGCATCGATCGCACGTTCGCGGCCATCACGCGCCGCTACGAAGGGCTCCTGGGTTTTGTGCTTCGCCACCGCGTTTTCGTGCTCACCGCCGTCGCCACGCTCTTCATCGGTTCGCTCTGTTTGACTTTTGGCATCGGCCGGGAGTTCTTTCCCCAGGTCGACGCCGGCCAGATCACGATCTACGTGCGCACGCCTTCCGACACTCGGCTGGACGCTGCCGAACGGCGCATCAGCGACGTGGAGCGCTTTGTGGAGGAGAACATCCCAGCCGCGGAACGCGAGATGGTCCTGAGCGAGCTGGGGCTGGACCCGGATTGGTCCGTGGCCTACAGCCCGAATTCGGGCCAGCAGGATGCGGTTGTGCGCGTGCAACTCAACGAGCACCGCACCTTGAGCGCCCAGGAATATGCTTCCAAACTGCGTCACCTCCTTGAGAATGAATCGCGCTTTGCCGACCTGCGCTTCAGCTTCGAGACAGGAGGACTGGTGTCAACCGCCCTGAACCTGGGCGCCTCCTCCCCCATCGACATCCAACTGGAGGGCGGCACGACGCAAGAGGCGTTCGATCTCGCCAAGCGCATCCGCGATCGGATTGCCGGCGTGCGCGGCGCCGCGGACGTGCGCGTGCAGCAGCGGCTGGACGCGCCCTACCTGATCATTGACATCGATCGCAAGCAGGCGGCGAATCAAGGGTTGTCAGCCGAGAATGTGATCCTGCAAGTGGTCGCGGCCATGAATTCGAGCGTGTCGATCAATCGTAACTTCTGGATCGACACGAAAACCGGCAATCAATATTTCGTGGGCGTGCAGTACCCGGAAAATCCGAACCTCAAGCTGGAAGACGTGCTCAACGTGCCTGCGACCGGGGCGGCCCAGAAGTCCGGCGTTACGCTGGGCAGCCTTGCCAGGATCCGCCGGGATACGGATGCGGTCGAGGTCAATCACTTCAGGACGTACCGCACGTTTGACGTCCTCGTCAACACGGAGGGCCGGGACCTGGGAGGGGTGGCTGCCGCCATCGATCGCCGGCTGCAAGGCCTGGAGATCCCGGAGGGCATGCATATCCATCGGAAGGGTGAGTACGAACAAATGAACTCGTCCTTCAGAGACCTTGCCATGGGATTAGCGCTTGCCGCCCTGCTGGTCTATTTGCTCCAGGTGGCGCTCTTCCGATCCTGGGTGGGGCCGTTCATCATCATGTTCACGGTTCCCCTCGGCTTGATCGGCGTACTTGGGATGCTCTACTTCACGCACACGACCCTCAACGTTCAATCAGCGATGGGAGTGATCTTCCTGGTCGGCATTGCCGTCAACAACGGCGTGCTCCTCGTGGACTTTGCCAACAAACAGCGTAAAGCGGGGGCGCCCGTGCCCAAGGCGATCATGGCGGCGGCCACCATTCGCTTCCGGCCTATCTTGATGACGTTCCTGGCGACCTTCCTGGACCTGTTGCCCATGGCGATTGGGTTTGGCAAGGGGAGCGAAGCCACCATCCCGTTGGCTCGGGCCGTCGTGGGTGGTTTGCTCACATCCACGTGCCTCACGTTGTTTGTTGTGCCGATCATGTACACGTTGCTGATGCGCGATCCCTTGCAGCCCGAGCTGGATCTCGATGCCGAGCTGGCAGACGGAGAGGTCGCCAGCAACGGTGTGGCATCGGATGATGGTAATGGCCGGTCCGCCGAGGTACAAGGGGGCCTAGCGGGCTCCTAGATCGCCGCTGTTTGCTGTAGAGCAAGCTGGCAGCTTGCTCTACGAGAGAGTTGCAACCTAGATTTGAATCGCCCCTCTCCGGGGCCACAGGAGAAGCCCTGGACCTGGCCTTGGCTACGCAGGAGTACACGAGCGATGCACAGAAAATCGATCCTTGGAATCAGCATGATATGCCTGTTGGTAATCGTCGGCCTAGCGATCGGAGGCGCATGGCTTAACCAAAGTCACCACGATCTCCTGGGGACTCCCGCCATCTCGGCGAGTGAGCCGGAAAGGCAAGACGAGGTTTCCGACCAGGTCAAAGTCTCGGTCAAAACTGTCCTGCCCCGCTGCGATCCTTCATTCACCATGAGCGTGGACGAACCGGCTTACGTTGTGGCCTACTACCAGGCTGACCTGATGGCTCGGGTAGCTGGCCCAACCAAATCCATCAGCGTGGATATTGGCGATCGTGTGCAATCCGACCAGGCGCTGGTCGTGGTCGATGTGCCGGACTTGCAGGAGGCTGTGCAGCAAAAAGAAGCGATTGTTCAGCAACGGAGGAAGGATCTGGAACTGGCCAAGGCGAATGTCAAGATAGCCACCGCAGCCATCCACGCTGCCGAAGGGATGGTCAAGATAAAGGTGAGCGCCGTCGCCAGCGCGGATGCAACGCGCAGTTTCCGCGAGAAACAATTGCACCGCTTCACGGATTTGTCGAGTGGCGAGCACCCAGGCGTGACGCCGCAGGTCATTGACGAGCGGACGCTGTTCTACGAGTCGGCGAAGGCGGCCAGCGAGGAAGCGCGCGCGGAGGTAATCAAGGCAAATGCGGACTTGGAGGAAGCAAAGGCAAAGTTGGAAGCTGCGGTTGCCGATGTAAACTTAAAAGAGTCGCTGGTACGGGTGGCCGGTAAAGATAAAGACCTTGCACAAACTCTGCTCGACTACGCAACCATCCGTGCGCCATTTGACGGCGTGATCACGCGCCGGAACGTGGACCCGGGCTCGTTTGTGCAGAATGCCACGACCGGCCATAGTGATCCCCTGCTCACCGTAGCGCGCACGGACCTAGTAACGGTGTACATGAAGGTGCCGGACTACTTTGCCAATTTCGTGGCTCCGGACACCGAGGCCGTCATCACGATGAAGACCCTCCCGGCCATGAAAATCCACGCCAGGCTAACGCGCTTTGCGCCGTCTCTGCTTAATCCGGAGCGTGATCTCACGATGCGCGTCGAAGTGGATCTGTATAACGGCAACCCAGCAGACTTCGCACCCTTTGTTGCCAAGGAAAAGGCGGAGGGTTATGCCGGTTTGAAGGGCCACCTGCTCCCGCGACTTCCCTCCCTCGAGCGTCACGGCGGCGCTGAGGAGCCCGTGACCGAGCCGCTGAACTTGCTGCCGGGGATGTATGGCAACATGCGGCTGGTCCTCCGCAATTTCAAGAATGCGCTGCTGTTGCCCAGCAGCGCACTGGTGAGCGAAGGCGGGCGCTCCTTCATCTACCAGGTCAAGGATGGCCGAGCCGTCAAGGTGCCGGTCGAGAAGCAAGCGGACGACGGCAACAGGGTCCTGCTGACATTGATTGAGAACTCGGGAGCGGGATTGAACAGGCGTCAGCTCTGCGCCACGGATGAGGTAGTGATCAGCAATCAAGGCGAGCTGAGCGACGGACAACCAGTCCGGCCCATCCGAGAGTAAGGAGCAGGCGAACGTGATCCCCCGCATGGAGGCGGAGATGATGCCATTGAACAAGCCAAGGATACGGCGTGGTTTCCTCGCTTGGTCCCTTGCCGTGGCGTGCTCTTTGAGCGGAGCAGGCATCCTGTCGGCACAAACCGCCGCGCCAACGCCGGCTGCCGGAATCTCCAAGGAGCCACAGCCGACTCCCAGCGGTGCCTTGCCCATCGATTTGCCGTATGCCCTCCGCCTGGTCAATGCGAGCAATCCCACCATCGCCATAGCCCGGGAGCGCGTTCGGGAAGCCTATGCCCGCCAGCAGCAAGCCAACGTGCTCTGGGTACCAAACCTTTGGTTTGGAGGCAACCCGGACAATCTCACGCTGGTTCCCGCGTTCTATCACCACGACGGCCAAATCCAAAATTCCCGCGGCCAGATCCTGAATACTTCGAAAACGGAAGTGGCGCTGATCGCCGGCACGGGCCTGAACTTCTCCATCGCTGACGCCTATTTCGCTCCGCGAGTCGCACGCAACCTGACTGCCGCGGAGCAGGCGCGGGCACGGGTCGTCACCTACAACGTTCAACTCGACGTGGCCCTCACTTATCTCGAGTTGCTACGCGTTTACGGTGCCCTGGCCGTCGTCAATGAGATTTTGGCAAAGGCAGAGATCATGCTGCGCGACGCCAATACCGCCGAGCGGGCAGGCATGAACAAGACGACCGCCGATGCCAACCGGGCACGGACGGAAGTCGAGTTGCGCCGGAAAGAACGACTCGATTGGGAAGGGCAGGCCGCGGTGGTGTCGGCCCGGCTCGCCCAGCTCTTGCTGCTTGACCCCAGCGTTGATCTCGTGCCCGCGGACGCCAAGGTGCTGCCCCTCGTTATTGTGCCGGAAGATCAATCGCTGGATGATTTGCTGGCCATTGGGCTCATGAGCAGGCCGGAACTCGCGGAGAGCCGTGCCCTCGTCGCCGCTGCGTTGGCCCGTTGGCGTCAGGAACGCACACGGCCGCTGTTGCCGACCTTGCAAATGGCCTACTACGGCGCCCAGTTTGGAGGCGGCACTCCTGGCGTGCACAATTACGGCGGCCGCGACGATTTCCTCGCGCAGGCGACCTGGGAGCTGAAGAACGGCGGTTTGGGAAACCTCTTTCAAGCGCGTGCCACGCGCTCACAATACAACGAGGCCAACCTGCACGTCACGGAAGTGCAAGCCCAGGTGGCTGCGGAAGTCGTCGCCGCCGCGAAGCTCGTGCGCAAGCGCCAGTTGGCGTTGCACAATGCCGAGGAGGCTGTCCGCCAGGCCGAGGAAATGTGGACGCGGCTAGCCAAGGCTTCCTTCGGCATGGCCGTCCCGGCGGCCAAGTACGACCCGCTGGAACCGATCCTTGCGGAGCAGGCCTTGCACAACGCCCGCATGCAATATCTGGACTCTGTCATCGACTACAACCGCGAGCAATTCCGCCTGTTCTGGGCCATGGGGCAGCCGCCGCTATCCGCCCTGCCCAGGGCGACCGCAGTGCCTGTCCAGGAACCAGTAGAACCACCGCCCTCCGTACCTGGCCAGCGCTAGGAGAAACAGACTAGCAAGCACCCGCCCCGAGAGTGCCTTGGCCAGTCACTTCGTCCAGAAACCCCAGGATGGCCGCGTTCACCGCGGCGGGCTCCTCGATCGTGCTGCTGTGTCCCGCGCCCGGAATGACGACCAGACGCGAATTGGCAATCTGGGCCTTGATGCGCTTTGCTTTCGCTGGCGGCGTGGCAACGTCCTGGTCTCCGCAGAGAATAAGTGTCGGCACCTGGATCTTGCGGATTTCTTCGTGAATTGATTTTCGGCTGATGACGCCTCCTGTGGCCCGGCTCGTACCGACCTTGTCATTGGCAAGGAGACGGCCGCGCCACTCGTCACGCTGGGCGGATCGAGCCGGATCGGTAAGGAATTTCCGCCCAAACATGATCGGCATCACTTTCCCAGCCACCAGCCGCATGCTCAGCCAGCGCGCCACGAAAGACAACAACCGATAGCGCGGCACATTCGCCTCCGGCTCGGGGTCTGCCGACGTTTCCAGCAGGATGAGAGAGCGAAGCAGCTCCGGGCGCCGCGCCGCCAGGCGCATGCCCACGAAGCCGCCCATCGATAGACCCACGAAATGGCAGGGCGCAACGCCAAGCCGCTCGATCAAGCCTCCTGCATCCAACGTCAGGTCATCCATGTCGTAGCCGGACTTGGTGATCTGACTCTGCCCCTGACCGCGAAAATCGAACGTGATGCAGCGGAAGCGGCCCTTCAGTGCCGCGACCTGGTCGTCGTACATGCGCCCGCTCCAGAGCAAGCCGTGCGCGAAGACAATGGACTCTCGTCCGCTGCCGGTATCCTCGTAGTAAAGGTCGCAGCCATTGGCCGTCAGCCTCGGCATAACGCACCTCTTGTGTGGCTTAGTCCGTTATGTGGCGTCCAGTTACCAGGTGCAGCGCGTTCTCACCTGTCGTCATCCTGAACGCCACATAACTCATACCTTTAGAGTCCACGCAGGAACTCCATCAACCCGGCATCCTTGCCCCAGGGTTTCGGTTCCTCCTTTCCCTTAACCTAGCAGTTCGCCAATGCCTTCGCTTTCATCTCCAGGTCTACCTCGGCGTAGATGTTGGTCGTGCTCAGCGAGGCGTGGCCCAACCACGCTCGGATCGTGTTGATGTCTACGCCGGACCGCAACACGTGCGTGGCTGTCGTGTGCCGGATGGTGTGCGGACTCACGCGCTTCTTGGCGACCGACGGCAATTTCGTTGCCACCTTCTCCGCGTAGCGTTCCACCAGCGCATGAATCCCGAACCGCGTCAGCGGCTGGCCCCGGCGGTTGCGCGGGCCGGGCTGCTGGGCCCAGAGAAGTGCCTGTCGCTCGATCTCACAGCAGGAGATCAGCTCGCCAGGACGCTCCGCCAGGCGCAAGCATTGAGCGATCATCAGCTGGTAGTAGGCCCTGACCTGCAAACCGTGGCGAGCCACACCTTGCTCGGCCAGGTGGGAGAGATAGCGGAGGCGTTCCTCCAGCAATGGGGCCCGCCCGTTGCTGCGCCAGGGTAGCGGGCCTGTCGAACAGTTGTTCAAACATAGTCGAACCTCCGAAGGGTAAAGGGGAACGGAGAGACTCCACTCGCTGTTCCGCATTGTGGGGAAAACCCGCTTGACTCTCCCCTTACGGGAGACCGTAGGATGCTCTGCGTCACAAATCGGAAGCGAGTCAGGAAATGTTGAGCATCGGCGAATTCTCGAAGCTCACGCAACTGACGGTGAAGGCTCTGCGCTTCTATCACGAAGAGGGGCTGCTGATCCCAGCTTTCGTGGATCCCGAAACGGGGTATCGGTACACCGACCAGAGCCACATTGAGACGGCACGAGCCATTACCTACCTACGCAGCCTGGAATTCTCGCTCAGCGACATCAAGGAACTGCTTCACCATCGGGCCGACGAGGATCTGCTGAATATTCTGGAACGGCAGCAATCGATAGTCAAAGAACGGATCAAGCAGCTCCGGAAAGCGGCCCTTTCGATCGATCGTTTCATTCTCGAAGAAAGGCAGGCGCGAGCAATGGCGCACGCCGTAAACAACGTGCAGGAAAAGAAACTGGAACCGCTGCGCGTGGCTGGGATTCGAATGAAGGGCAAGTACAGCGACTGTGGGCAAGCGTTTGCGAGAATCGGCCGGAGCCTGGGGCTGGACTGATGAAAGCCTCGGCACTGCTTTCATCCTGTTTCTGTTGCGCTGGTGGTAAAGGCCAGCTTGCGTTTGGCGAACAATGTCGTGCCGAGGTTTTCGCGGCACCACTCCGACACGGCTTTGG
>Ga0316363_10000555_pt1 | contig 46561 bp, 29 predicted proteins | sample Sb_taG_3_FD_200459 | JGI IMG/M metagenome (GOLD analysis project Ga0316363, IMG submission 200459) | Peat soil microbial communities from Weissenstadt, Germany - Sb_50d_a_PC metaG (v2) (version 2) | ecosystem: Environmental > Terrestrial > Soil > Wetlands > Peat | place: Germany: Weissenstadt...
CCACAAGATGCCGCCTCAGGATGGCTACTTTTTCTTCTGGGGTGAAATGCTTTCGTTCTTTCCTCATACGTTCGCTCCGTTATCTTAACGGAGGAACGCTTTCTCCATTTCCAACTGAGGCAGGACACCATGAGGGCCTATCAGGCAGCAATCGAGAAAGCAAAACAAGAGCTGAAAGAAGTACGCGCGCAGATTGGTGTTCTGACGGCGCGTGAAAAACATTTGGACGGTTTCATCACGAACGGAGAACTACTTGCGAAGAGACGCACCCGCTCTGAAGCGCATTCGGAGGTACCGCTCCGCACTCGGGCGCAAGCGACGCCAAAACAATTGCCTCTTGTGAGCGATGGCAATGGTAATGGCCATCAGCGTGAGGCATGGCAGAACATGGTCGAGGCGATCAATAAGACCGGGCATCCCATGACGGCGAGAGAGATCGTCGAAGCGCTGGAGCGAATGGGTACCCCTGTCCACGGAGAGTTTCAACGTGAGAATGTGCGCGCCACTCTAAATCGAAAGAAAGATGTATTCGAGCGAGTGGCCGAAGGTCTGTTTGGGCTGAGGTCGTGGCCAGCCAACCAGAAGGCGGTCCCGCAAGAGGCCATTCATTGAACGGGTTCTGCTGTAAAAGCAGAACGGCCTAGAACATTGTTTCCGTAGCAGGCGACATGTTCTAGGCCGACCTGAAAGGAAGGAGGCAAGACTATTGACTCCCCCAATTGTCAAATTGACGATGAAGCGGATCAATGGGAGGCAGCGGCTTCGGCTACGTTTTTGGAAGTTCGCTGTAACCCTAGAGTTCCCGTCTTCTTCCGGCGTAAGCCGGTAACTTAAACCGTGCGGGGGTCTACGAGGAATACTCAGCCCCCGCCGCTTGAACAACAATATCACGCTCTCAGCTTGTTTTCCACTCATGTTTGTGGTAGGGCTTGAACGTGCCTAAAGAGATAATCCGAAAGCGCCCCGAAGGCGAACCCCTCATTCCCTACCCTGAAACAGCGTCTAAAATGGAACCGATATCTCGTCAGTCGTTTGATGTGCTTCTGAATCGCGCTTCTCACCCAATGGCTGCGCGGCCTTCGCCAAAACATCATGGAAAATCAGGTTCCCGCAATCGCGGCGGTTGTAGCGATACGAATATTCATCCAAGTAAGTCTGCAAATACTTCTGACTGACCGAGTGGTAAACACCTCCGATGCCACGCTTTACTAGGCTCCAAAAGCCTTCCATTGTGTTCGTGTGAACGTCGGCAACGACGTATACTTTTGCGCTGTGATTGATGCGCTTGTGCTCCTTTACCCGTGCGCCCAAGCGGTCATAGATCGGATATTCGTCTGTGAACACGGTGCTCTCAGGGAGCACGTATTCACGCACCAAACCGAGCACCTGATTGGTTGTGACATCTGGCGTTGCTAACGCTTTCACGCGGCCAGCTCTCTCCGGTGTGCTGCGTTCGACCATTCCGATTACTGGCGATTTCTTTTTGTCGCCACGCATCGGACGCCCACTCTGTCCTTTGCGGATTCCCCCGTAGTACATCTCGTCCATCTCAATAGAGGAACCCTCCAACTTCACATCCTCCGAAAGAAGAATGCGAATCTGCTTAAACATGCGCCATGCCGTTTTATAGGTGACGCCAGTCTCGCGCTGAATCTGCTTTGCGCTGATCCCGCAACGTGTCGAGGACATGAGGTACATCGCATAGAACCACAGTCTCAGCTTGGTTGTGGTCTTCTCGAAGATTGTTCCTGCCAGTGGGAAAATGTGATTCCCGCAACGGTCACAGGCATAGGCCGTGCGTCCGCTAACGCGGTGATGCTTGCGCTCCTCGCCGCACTTCTCGCAGTGGGTGACGCCACCGGGAAAGCGCCGTTCCTTGATTGTTTCTAAACAGGCGTTTTCTGTGGGATAGTGCTCATTGAATTGCTGGATCGTGTAGCGCAACTCGGCCGGAATGGTCTGTCTGCGGTTCATGCCAAAACTGTACCATATCGTTAACTTGGTGTCAAGGGATAATTACCTCCAGAATAAGGACTTAGCGGTAAATAGCTTTGCCGTGGTCCCGATTCGGGAACAGGCGGAGAGCTCTCAGGTGCTATTCGGGTTTTCAAGGAGCACTGGCAAAACGCTCTCGTGCGGCATCGAAGTCCGTCTCTGGAGACGGGCAGAGTTCTGCCTTGGCCAATCCGATTTCATTTTCGCGGATGGCGCGTGGGATGTCTGTGAGGGTGATCACTCGCTGAATGTGATGAATCAGTGGGAAGGGTTGAAGAGGAAGATCCGAACTCCGGCCGCGTGAAGCGGAGTCGAACGGTGTCGGCGGTTCGGCTGGCCACTTCTCGAAAAGCGCGAGAAGTGGCGCACCCCCAGTTGTTTCGGTCAATGTTAAAAAACAAACCCGCGTTATACTTTCCCGTTAAAGTGGCCCACCCGCCCACTTCTCCCGAAACGAGTCGACAGCATCGCGGCCCACCCTTGCAAAAAACGCAAGGATGGGGCACCCCCAGTTGTGTTAGTTGAGAGAAAAGCAAAGGCGAAGGGTGGGCCACCCGCCTATACTTCCCCGTTTGAATGGCCCACGCGCCGCCCGCTTGTGTCACCCTAATCCATAGTCACGCATTTTATCATGTTCGCCTATTGTTCGCCTACGTGCCAACCTGTGGAAATCTGGCTGGCACGTCCATTGTTGATTTTCCAGATTCGGAGTAGCATTGTCACAAGCAAAGAAGGAGTGCCTCATGGCCGAATATCCGCCGTATGTGAATGCCTACAACGGTATTCCGAGATTGTTCGAGAAGATCAACGCAGCAGCGGTGCCGCCGAAGTTCACGGTGGACTTTCTGAACACGGTTCTGGATCTGAAGTCTTCCAGTTTCCGCGCAATGATACCGTTGCTCAAGAGACTTGGTTTCCTTGACGCCGCAAATGCACCAACGCAAGCCTACAAGGATTTTCGGGAACCATCGTCGTCGGGTGGAGTGATGGCGGGGCGGCTGCGTGAAGCCTACAGCATGCTGTTCAAGGCGAATGAATATGCATGGAAACTGGCTAAACCCGAGTTGATGTCCAAACTGCGGAGTTTGACGGGGGCCGCTGAAGACGACGCAAACATCCCGTATATCGCCGGGACATTTCTTGAGTTGGCAAAGCTGGCAAAGTGGGAAGGTGGTCCGCCAAGGCCGAAGCCAGCCGGAACTGACTCGCAGGGCGCGGCAGGTGCAGGTGTAGGGAACGAGCGCGAGAACGGCGGTCGTGAAGAACTGGAGGGTGGGCTGCGACTGGGGTACACCATCAACCTGAATCTCCCGGCCACAACCGAAATTGAAGTGTTCAACGCGATCTTCAAGAGTCTGCGCGAGAATCTGCTGAGGAAATGATGGAAGCGAGCGAACTCATCAAGCTGTTTGGGATGCAGAACCTGCTGCTGGAGTCGGAACTCCGGAAGTTGGAGGAGTCCGGCGTTCAGATTGAGCACACCAAGACAATCCAGAAGTCCGAGATTGTGGACGTCGAACTATTTGAGAGCGACATCCTTCAGGAAGCCCAGCGGATGGCGGACTTTTACGTCATCTACTATGCGCTGGAAAATTCCATACGCAGGTTGATCTCGGAAAGACTCTTGGAAAAGCACGGACCCTCTTGGTGGAAAGACACGGTGCCGGAAGGTGTGCGGAACGAGGTCGCGAAGAAGCAAAGGGACGAGATGGATTCGATCATGTCGATCCGCTCCGAAGACCCGCTCGCGTACACGAACTTCGGCGAGTTGATAAGCATTTTCGATGCGAACTGGAAGGACTTCTCCGACACGCTGCGGAGCCAGAAGGCGATGCAACTGATCCTCGCGCAGTTCAACAAGATTCGGAATACCGTCGCTCACAGTTGCGAGTTGAACGACGACGAGATCACCCGGTTCAAGTTGTCAGTGAAGGACTGGTTCAGGATTCAGAGTTAGTTATCAAGGTTCTGCCAAAAGCAGAAACGCCCCGGCTGACGAGAGCCGAGGCGATCCGAAAGCAAGGAGAAGTGGTGCCAGATGGTATCCATCAGCCACTCCCCCAACCGCGTGATTATAACGCTTCGCTTTCGCGGCGTCGTAGTCACGATTGAGATTCCACCGTAGGGCGAAGGCCTGAATAGCTGGAACCGGAGGACTGCGAGATTACACTCAGCCTCCGGTTTCTATTTTATCAAATTCGAGGGTGAGTGCCCCATCCTCCGCGGCTTTTCGCGAAGGGTGGGTGGCAGACTGATCGCACCATGGGCTTTGCCTAACTTACCTTTGTAAGGCGCTGGCTGACCTTTAATTCTCGCGCTCCGCAACGACAGCGAACTTCACGCCGAGGGCGTGGAGGACGGAATTGATCGTTTCGAAGCGTGGGTGTGCGCCTGCACTCAGGGTTTTGTACAGGCTCTCCCTGCCCAGTCCTGCGTCTTTGGCGATCTGCGCCATGCCTCGTGCTTTGGCCACGTCGCCGAGGGCTGCGACGAATACCTCGGGGTTTGGGTCTTCGGCAGCCGCCGAAAGATATTCCGCAATGACCGCATCGTTATCGAGATACGCCGCTCGGTCGAATGGTTTGTAAGTTGTTTTCTTTTTCTTCATATTTCGCCCTCATTATTTCGCCCCTCGTGGTTTCGCCCTTTTGAGTTCGCGAGCCAATTTTTTCGCTTTGGCAATGTCTTTCGTTTGCGAGGCCTTTACGCCGCCAGCCAGCAAAAGATAGACGGTCGATTCCGTTCGCGTGTAATAGACGCGATATCCCGCTCCGACATGAATACGCATTTCGGAAACGCCTTCGCCGACGGATTCGCAATCGCCGAAATTTCCAAATGTCGCGCTAACAAGGCGCGCCAGGATTCTGGCCTTTGCTTTTTGGTCGGCCAGATGGGACAGCCACGCATCGAAATCGGACGACCGAAGCAATGTATTCAAGTCCCTTCATTGTATCCGAGTGGATACTTTTCTGCAAGCGCGCATTGACGCCGGTATTTTGAGCGAAAACCCTCTCACGCCGCCGTATAATAGTCGGTTCCTCATACTCGCCGACTACGTTGCCCACCTTGCAAAAGGCGCAAGGGTGGGGCACCCAAGTCGAACGCGCACAGGAGATCATCATGGCTACTCTTACCGAACCCGCCGCCCCGACTCAAACCAAGACCCGCATTGAATCCGACAGCATGGGGAAGATCGAAGTTGCGGCGAATGTTTACTGGGGGGCGCAGACGCAGCGCTCGCTGCTGCATTTCAATATTGGGCGCGACACCATGCCTCCGGAGCTGATTCGCGCCTTTGGAACGCTTAAGAAGGCTTGCGCGCTGGTGAATCAGGATCTGGGCAAACTTCCTGCCGACAAGGCTAAGCTCATCGCGCAAGCCGCCGACGAAGTTATTGCCGGCAAGCTGAATGACCAGTTCCCTTTGCGCATTTGGCAGACGGGCAGCGGCACGCAGACCAACATGAATGTTAATGAGGTCATCTCGAATCGCGCCATCGAAATTTCGGGCGGGGAGATGGGATCGAAGAAGCCGGTGCATCCGAACGATCACGTCAACATGTCGCAGTCGTCGAACGACACGTTTCCGGCGGCTATGCACATCGCGGCGGCGGAGCGGGTGAAGAACGCTTTGATTCCGGCGATCAAGACGGTGCGCGATGCGATTGCAGCCAAGGCTAAGGAATTTGATGGCGTGGTGAAGATTGGGCGCACGCACTTGCAGGATGCTGTGCCTTTGACCATTGGACAGGAAATGGGCGGCTGGGCCAGTCTTCTTGACCGCGATATTAAGCGACTGGAGCAGGTGCTCGATGGACTTTACGATCTGGCTATCGGCGGGACCGCAGTGGGCACGGGGCTGAACACGCATCCGGAATTTGCCGAGCGCGCGGCCAAGAAGATTGCCGAACTGACGGGACTTCCCTTCCGCTCCCATCCCAACAAGTTCGCCGCGCTTTCGGCGCACGATGAGATTGTGTTTGCTCAGGGCGCTATGGAAACTTTGGCCGCTTCGTTTATGAAGATCTCCAACGATATCCGGTGGCTGGCTTCCGGTCCGCGGTGCGGGCTGGGCGAGTTGGTGATTCCGGAGAATGAGCCGGGATCGTCCATCATGCCGGGGAAGGTCAACCCTACGCAATGCGAAGCGATGACGATGGTCTGCGTGCAGGTTCACGGAGCTACGGCCGCGGTGGGATTCGCCGGATCGCAGGGCAACTTTGAGCTCAACGTGTTCAAGCCGGTGATGATCTACAACTTCCTGCACTCGGTCACGCTGATCACCGACGCCTGCCACGGCTACGTGGAGTACATGGTCAAGGGCATTGAGGTCGATCGCGCCAAGGTGGACGGATACGTTAAGAATTCGCTCATGCTGGTTACGGCGCTTGCTCCCAAGGTGGGATACGACAAGGCGGCGCAGATTGCGCACACGGCGCACGTCGAGCACTCGAGCCTGCGCGAGTCGGCGTTGAAGCTGGGATATCTCACGGGTGAGGAATTTGATTCGCTCGTCAAGCCGGAGAAGATGACGCACCCGTAGGGCTGATAACGAGTGCGCAAGCCTGATCGTCCGCGAAAGATGCGATGGCGCGCACACCCACACATCCGCAAAGAACGCGAACGTGTGGGGCACCCAGGTCCGCAGGTATTGCTGTCGTTGCTATGGCTTTGACTGCTACTTTGGCGTCGCGGTGATCGGTACCGGCGCATTCTTTGGCGTGCTCAGGTAGCCGGTGATCTTGTTCTTGTCCACCGACCAGACTACGAGTTCATACAGCATGTGATCGCGTCCGGTGTAGAACTGCACCGGCTCGCTCTGGTTCTTGTCTTTTTTCTCGATGGTTTTGTCGTCGGCGGTGACGTCCAGCGAGTACTTGCCGCGTTTGGGATCGGTCTTCTTGAGCTGCAAGGCCACGGTCGAGAACGCCTGCGGCTTGGCTCCCTTCAATAAGGTGAACTCGTAGTACTGGCGGTCGCCCTTGTGTTTGAGGGCTTCCAGGTCGCCGCGTGTGTTGGCGATCAGTCCGCTCTGCACATTGAGATCGCCCATGGTGCTCTGCAGCTTGGCGATGGTCGCCTCGAGCGACGCCTTGGTGGCGGCCACGTCGGTCTTCACGCCGCCGACGTCGGTCTTCACGGATCCCACTTCGCCGGAAACTGCGTTCACATCTTTCTTCTCTTGTTCCGCCTGGGCTGCAATGCTCGCGGCTGCTGCTTGTTGCTGACGCTGCAACTCGCCAGCACGCGTCGCCAATTCTTTCTTGGTCATGCCCAGCTGCTGGGCCAGGGTCTCAGAATCGGCTTCGGCGGATTGCATGCGCTTGGTCAGATCGGCAGTTTGTTTCTGGCTGGCGGCTTGATCTTGCGTGACCTTTTCGAGCTTGCCGTGCTGGTCGTAAATGAAAAACGCAGACGCGCCGGCATAGGCAACGGCCAGCACGATAAGAACCCACTTGCCGACATTGCTCTGCGGCTCGGGGTGGTAGACGGTCGGTTGCTCGCCTTCAGACATAGGGGGTCTCCGGTTGAATGTGGGCTGTAGAGCTTATTGTTTGTGAGATACGGGTTGCTGTCAATTGCGTTTCAGGTTCTTGGCCGGACGCAACTTGCGGCTAGAATGCAGGCGTGAAGAGCCGGGACGCGATCGTGGTTGGGGAAACGGCCCAGTGGGGTGGGGCACTCGCGGTCTGCCAAGGCGAATTCCGGTATATACTGAACCGTTTTCGGCGATCAAGTTTATGCGCCCAGCTCGCCAGAAAGGCAACAGACTATGGCTTCTCCCGCAGTGGATTTTGCCCGCAATAATCAGCCGCGTTTTCTCGATGAGCTGAAGAACCTTCTCCGCATCCCCAGCGTCAGCACGCTCGATGAACACAAAGGCGACGTGCTGAAGGCGGCAGAATTTGTGGCCGCTGAGCTGCGCCGCATTGGGATGGACAATGTCGAGATTATCCCGACCAAGGGACATCCGCTGCTCTACGCCGACTGGCTGCACGCCGATGGCAAGCCGACGGTTCTGATGTATGCGCACTACGATGTGCAGCCGCCCGATCCTTTGGACGAATGGAAGACGCCGCCGTTTGAACCGACCGAACGCAACAACAACATTTACGCGCGCGGCGCAGTCGACGACAAAGGGCAGCTCTGGATGGAAGTGAAGGCGCTCGAATCCCTGATGCAGGCCCACGGGGGCAAGCTGCCGATCAACGTCAAGATTATTTTTGAGGGCGAGGAAGAAGTGGGCGGCGAATCGATTGCCGAGTACGTCCGCAAACAGAAGGTGAAGTTGAAATCGGATTTCGCGCTGGTCTGCGATACGGAACTGTTCGCGCCGGATACTCCAACTCTTTGCGTCGGCCTGCGTGGCCTGGTGTACACGGAGATTGAAGCGTTCGGGGCAAAGACCGACCTGCACTCCGGCGTGTATGGCGGCGCGGCGCCGAATCCGCTGTTTGCACTGATTGAGATCATCAGCAAGCTGAAAGATGCGAAGGGGAAGGTGCTGATTCCTGGCTTTTACAAGAACGTCAAAGCGCCCAGCAAGGATGAACTGAGGACTTGGAAGCGGCTGCCTTTCAACGAAGAGCGCTATCGCAAAACCGAAGTCGGCTCCAAGGTGCTGACCGGCGAGCCGGGATATTCGGTGCTGTACCGGACGTGGGCGCGTCCGACGCTGGAGGTGCACGGCATGCCGGGCGGGTTTGTGGCTGCGGGAGCGAAGACGGTGATTCCGGCGAAGGCGTCGGCCAAGGTTTCCATGCGACTGGTGCCGAACCAGGAGCCGGACGACATCCTCAAGCGCTACACGGCGTTCGTCAAGAAACTCACGCCCAAGGGGATCGACCTCAAGATCAAGGTTTGGAGCAAGGGGCCGGCATCCGTGGTCGGCACCGACAACCGGTTTATCGAAGCGGCTACCGAGGCGCTGCACGACACGTTCAAGAAAGAGACCGTGTTTATTCGCTCCGGCGGGTCAATTCCGATCGTGACCGATTTCCAGGACGTGCTGAAGATTCCATCGGTAATGATGGGTTTTGGGCTTCCCGACGACAATTTGCATGCTCCGAACGAGAAGTTCCACATTCCGAATTTTTATCATGGGATTGAAACGATCTGTTTGTTTTTTGAGAAGCTGGGGTAAGTTCAGAGTTTCGGGATAACTTTTCGTGAATTGTTATCCCGAGCGAAGCGAGGGACCTGCATTTTGCGGCGGACTGCAGATCCCTCGCTTCGCTCGGGATGACAAGCTTTTATGACTACGCCCACGCGGTAACACCCACGAACCCGGCCAGTGACTCGCCAATTCCGCGCCTTCAGGTAAAATATTAAGGTTGAGGTTCTGCTGCATGCGTGCGCGGATTTTCGCGCCGTTCGATTTCAAGCTTTTCGATTTTAATTCTGAACTGAAGGCGGTTTGATGCCACTGAAGGTAACTCCCAAGAAACAAGCGGCGGAAGATCCACGACATACACAGGCGGTGCAGAACTACGAGTCGGGGCTTCGCGCGTTGCAGGAGCGCAAGTTCGAGAAAGCCAAAGGCCACCTGCAGAAAGCATTGAGCGGGCCGGACAAATCCCTGGTCGACCGGGCCCAGGTGCATATCGTCACCTGCGACAAGCATATGAAAGAACCCGCGTTGCAGTTCAAAACGACAGAAGAGCATTACGACTACGCGGTGTCGCTGATCAACATGGGTGACTACGTGGCGGCGCGCGAGCACCTCGACAAGCTATTGAAGCAGCAGCCCAAGGCAGACTACGTTCTGTACGGGCTGGCCGCGTTGCATTGCCTGACCGGTCACGTCGAAGAATCGCTCACGACGCTCAACGAGGCGATTCAGGCGAAACCCGCGCTGCGCTTCCAGGCGCGGAATGATACCGACTTCCAGAATCTGGCGGAAGATCCGCGCTTCACCGAACTGCTCTATCCGGATCCGGGCGCCGAATCGGAGCCGCAGGAAGAAGAAGCGAGCGCGTACTAGCGGCCCGCACAAGCTGCCGGTATTAGCTACTAGCTTCTGGCTACTAGCTTCTGGCTGCTAGCTTCTGGCTAGGAGCTAGCAGCCAGAAGCTAGAAGCTGTATTGAGACGGTATGCTTCCCCACTTGCGCACGAACTCATCCGAAACGGGCAAGGCTGGCCCCGAACTGCGGGTGGTCGCAATCGGCGGCGGCACCGGCCTCTCCACTTTGCTGAAGGGGCTGAAGCGTTACGTCATGACACCCGTGCTGGCCATCTCCGGTCAGCCCACCATTCGTGAATTGTGTGGCGTGGTGACGGTGAGCGACGATGGCGGATCGAGCGGCCGTCTACGCAAAGAGTTCAATATGCTTCCGCCAGGCGATGTGCGCAATTGCATCGTCGCGCTCTCCGAAGACGAAGCCCTGCTCTCGAGGCTGTTCCAGCATCGCTTTCAGAAGGGCTCCGGACTGGAAGGCCACAGCTTCGGAAATCTTTTTCTGGCGGCGCTGACTTCGATCACCGGAGACTTCGCGGAGGCGGTGCGGCTGTCTTCGGAAATTCTGCTCACGCGCGGGCATATCTATCCGGCAACCATGGCGAGCGTGGAATTAGAAGCGTTACTGGAAGACGGAACCCGGGTGCGCGGCGAGACGAGGATCACGGCGAGCAAAGGCAAGATTCGGGAACTGGTTCTGGTGCCTGCCGACGTGGAGCCGCTTCCCCAGACGCTGGAAGCAATCGCTGGCGCCGACCTGATCACGATCGGCCCAGGATCGCTCTTCACCAGCCTGATTCCGAACTTGCTGGTGCGCGGAATCCCCGAGGCTATTCTGGAATCCCATGCCATCAAGGTATTCGTTTGCAATTTGATGACTCAGGCAAATGAAAGTCTTGGTTTAACAGCGGCGGAACACATTCGCGCACTCAACGACCACGCCAGCGTCCAGTTGTTCGATTACACCCTGATCAATCGCAAGACGGCGTCGCCAGAGATGAAGGCCAAGTACGCTCTGGAGGGAGCTTCGCAGATCGTGGTCGATCTGGAAGCGATCGAGGCGCTGGGCGTCTGCCCGCTGCTGGGCGATTATCTGGAGGAGGGCGAGGTGGCCCGGCACGCTACTGACCGGGTGGCGCACGACCTGATGGCGCTGATGGCGCAAGCGCCGGATCGGCAGACGATTCGGAGTTGATAGCTTTAATTAATAGCTTTGCGCTGCTAACCGGCACCCAGCCCCTAAAGGGGAAATGATTGTGCGAGCTCTCGGCATCGCTGAAGCGATGCCCTGATACGAACCAAACGCGGCAAGCCGCGTCTCTACGGTGGGATTCGCGGTATATTGGCTGAGCATGGCAAAAGCGCCGGAGAACAAGTCGAAATCTTCCCGATCAAAACCGCAGCCTCGGCGTATCGCCATCGCGATTATGGCGGCGGGCAAGGGTACGCGACTCAAATCGAAGCACCCCAAGGTTCTGCACGAAATCGGAGGCAAGCCGATCCTGGCCCATGTGATTGCTACGGCGGAAAAGGTCGTGCCTGCGCGGGATATCTTCGTGATCATCGGCCATGAGGCGGAGCGCGTGCGTGAGGCGGTTGCCGGCACGGGCGTGAACTTCGTGGTGCAAGCCGAACAGCGCGGCACCGGACACGCGCTCATGGTGGCGCGCGAAGCGCTCTCGGGCAATAAGTATGACCAGGTCATCGTGCTTTCCGGCGACGCTCCGCTGATTACCGCCGAAACCATTCGGAAGCTCAGCGACTTCCACAGTGCGCAGAAAGCGGCCATGACTGTGCTCAGCGCCGATCTCGACAGTCCTCATTCTTATGGATATGGGCGCGTGATCCGCAAAGGCGCGGGGGGACGGGCGGAGGTACAGGCGATTGTGGAAGAAAAGTCCGCGACCCCGCGGCAGAGGAAAATCCGTGAGGTCAACTCCGGGTTCTACGCCTTCGCAGTGCCCGCCTTGTACGAGCATATCGACCGCCTTTCCACCGCGAATGCGCACGGCGAGTACTACCTCACGGACATGGCGGAAGTGTTTCACCGGGCGCACAAGAAGGTGGTCGCGATCAAAACTTCGGATGCGGGCGAAGTGCTGGGCAGCAACACGCGTGCGGAAATGATGATGCTGGATGCGCGGCTGCGGCTGGCGAAGTGCCGCGAACTGCTGGAGCAAGGCGTTACGATTTTTTATCCGCACACCTGCGTGATCGACAGCGACGTGGAAGTTGGCGCCGACACCGTGATCGAGCCCTTTGTTCAGTTGCTGGGTCATACGAAGATTGGCGAGGATTGCCGCGTCCGCTCTTACAGCGTGATCCGGAATTCTGTGATTGGCGATCGGGTGACGGTGAGGCCGGGGACGATCATGGACGACTCGCGGGTGGGCGCGGGAGCGGTGCTTGGACCGTACTCTCATCTGCGCCCCGGCAGCGATGTGGGCGAAGGAGCGCACGTGGGGAACTTCGTCGAAACCAAGAAAATCAAACTGGGCAAGGGTTCGAAGGCTAATCACCTCAGCTACCTGGGCGACGCGGAAATCGGCGAAGGCGTGAACGTGGGCGCGGGTACCATCACCTGCAATTACGACGGCGTGAGAAAGCACAAGACGGTGATCGAAGATGGCGCGTTCATCGGCAGCGACTCGACGCTGGTGGCGCCGGTAAGGATTGGACGCGGCGCTTACGTCGCAGCAGCAAGCTGCATCACGGAAGATGTGCCGGCGGATGCGCTGGCGCTCGGGCGTGCGCGACAAAGCGTGAAAGAAGGCTGGGCACGGGAGAAGCGGGAAGCGCAGAAGGAGAAGCGACCAGCAGAAGCCGAACGACTTGATAGAGAAGCTTAGCCATATTGGATCGCGGGTCTTCGAATCGACGTCGTGTGCGATCATCGTTTTAAGCGTTCAACTTCTCAGGATTCGAATACACTATCCAATGAGGAATTTCCGGCGCCCAGCCCCTGAAGGGGCGTCTGATCGAAGGGCTTACGGCATCGCTAAAGCGATGCCCTGATACGAAGCCCGAGCTTTTCCGCATCTAGACCGGAAGCGAAATTATGACGCAGACAACTACAACTCAGGAAGTATCTCCGGTACGCTACGACGTTTCCCTGATGACCGCCGAAGATTTTTATTTGTTCAACGAAGGCAGCCACTATCGCCTTTACGAGAAGATGGGCGCACACGGAGTGGAATCCAAGGGGATTAAGGGCACCGTCTTTAGCGTCTGGGCTCCGAACGCACGGCAGGTGGCGGTAAGCGGAAGCTTCAATGGTTGGAACCCGCAATCCCATGCCCTGCAGCCTCGCGGTTCGTCGGGAATCTGGGAAGGCTTTATCCCCGGCGTCGGCAAGGGCACGTTGTACAAGTTCCATATCAACTCCCACCAACACGGTCACGAGACTGAAAAAGCCGACCCGGTAGGAATTTACACCGAGAAACCGCCGCGTACGGCTTCCGTCGTCTGGGATCTCGACTACACCTGGAACGACTCGGCCTTTCTGGAAAAACGCGGAGCCGTAAACTCGCTGCACGCGCCCATGTCCATCTACGAGGTTCACCTCGGCTCCTGGATGCGCGTCCCGGAAGAGCACAACCGTCCGCTCACCTATCGCGAGATTGCGCCCCGCCTGGCCGACCACGTGAATAGGCTGGGATTCACCCACGTCGAACTGCTGCCCATCATGGAGCATCCCTTCTACGGCTCCTGGGGATATCAGACGACTGGCTACTTCGCTCCCACGGCGCGTTACGGCACGCCGCAGGATTTCATGTATTTCGTGGACTACCTGCATCAGCACAACATCGCCGTCATTCTCGACTGGGTCCCGTCGCACTTCCCTTCCGACGGCCACGGCCTTTCCTTCTTCGACGGCACCCACCTGTTCGAGCACTCCGACTCACGGCAGGGCTTCCATCCCGATTGGAAGACGATGATCTTTAACTACGGCCGCACCGAAGTGCGCAGCTTCCTGATGTCGAGCGCCATGTTCTGGCTGGACAAATATCATGTCGACGGCCTACGCGTTGACGCCGTCGCTTCCATGCTCTATCTCGACTACTCGCGCAAGGAGGGCGAATGGATTCCCAACAAGTACGGAGGCCGCGAGAACCTGGAAGCCATCGACTTCCTGCGCCACTTCAACCTCGAAGCCTACAAAGAGCACCCCGACATTCAAACCTTCGCCGAAGAGTCCACCGCCTACGCCATGGTTTCGCGGCCTACCCATCTCGGCGGTCTGGGGTTCGGCTTGAAATGGGATATGGGCTGGATGCACGACACGCTCCAGTACTTCAGCCAGGACCCGATTCACCGCCAGTATCACCACAACAAACTGACCTTTCGCATGCTCTATTCGTTCCACGAGAATTTTGTTCTACCGCTCAGCCATGACGAGGTCGTGCACGGAAAAGGTTCTTTGCTCGGCAAAATGCCCGGCGACGAGTGGCAGAGATTTGCCAACCTGCGCCTGCTCTTGGCCTACATGTTCGCCCAGCCCGGCAAGAAACTGCTCTTTATGGGCTGCGAGTTCGGCCAGGTTAGCGAGTGGTCGCACGATCGCAGCCTGGACTGGGACGTGCTGCAGTACCCGGTGCATCGTGGCCTCATGAACTGGGTCGAGCAACTCAACCGCGTCTATCGCAGCGAATCTGCGCTGCACTGGTTCGACAACGATCCCAAGGGTTTTGAATGGGTGGACTGCAATGACGCGCCTATGAGCGTCGTCTCGCTGCTGCGCAAAGGCAAGCCCGACGAGAACCCCATACTCATCGCCTGCAATTTCACGCCCGTGCCCAGACTGGGATACCTGGTGGGCGTGCCGTCGGGCGGCTACTGGAAAGAACTTCTCAACAGCGACGGCCGCGAATATGGCGGCAGCGGCTCCGGCAACATGGGAGGCGCCGAGGCGCTGCCGGAAACAACCCACGGGCGCCCCTATTCGCTGCGGCTGACGTTGCCACCGCTGGGAGCGTTGTTTCTGAAGAAGGCGTAGCCGCGGAGAAGATTGGTAATTTGTAATTTCAAATTTGTAATTTGAAACCTGAGGCTGATGGGTTTCAATTACAAATTACACAATTACCAAGTTCTCGTTCGCTCCCGCTCTCATGCTAGACTCGCAATGAGTTAACCACCTTTGCGGATGCGCATCCTCACGCGCTACATCCTGGGAGAAGTCGTCTCCCACGCCTTGATCGGCGCGGCCGTTTTCACTTTTGTCCTTTTCACCCGCGATCTCGGCCACATCCTCGAACTCGTGGTCCGCAACAGCGCCCCACTGCCCAGTGTTGCACAGATCTTTTTCTTCACCGTCCCGGTTGCGCTCACCTACACCATTCCCATGGGCGTGCTGGTCGGCATCCTCATCGGACTCAGCCGTCTGGCCGCGGACAGCGAAATCACCGCCATGCGCGCCAGCGGCCTGGGCGTATGGACCTTCCTGCGTGTGATCTCAATGTTCGTGGTAGTGGCATGGCTGCTCGCTCTCGGTAACAGCGTCTATCTCGCGCCCCGCTCGCTCGCCGCCCTGGGACAGCTCCAGGACAACCTCAAGTCTTCTCAGGCTTCTTTCGAAGTCCAGCCCCGTGTGTTTTACGAGGGCTTCCCGAAGATCATCCTCTACGTGCAGGACGCCAAGGCCATGTCGGGCGGAGCCCGCTGGAAAGGCGTGTTCCTTGCCGATTTGACCGACCCAGCCGCGCCGCGCATCACCCTGGCGCGCGGGGGCCTGCTCGTCAGTCAGGGGCCGGATACTCTGGACTTGCATCTCACCGACGGTTCCACTCACGAAAACGATCCCAAGAATCCGGACCAGTACCAGATCTCCACCTTCGAGACCACTGACATTCCCATTCAAGTACCGACACAAAGCAGTCAGGAACACGAACCCACATCACTGCATGAGCTCAAGATTGGCGACCTCCTCCGTATCGCACGAACCGCTGACCCGGTCACCCGCCGCTGGGACCTGATCGAATTCCATAACCGTCTGGCGCTGCCCACCGCCTGCATTGTCCTGGCCCTGGTCGGCATTCCTCTGGGCCTCTCGTCGAAGAAAGGCGGCAAGTCCAGCGGATTTGTCCTGACCATTCTGCTGGTCTTTCTGTACTATTCGATTTCTGTGATCGGCGTGTCTTTCGCGCGCCAGGGACGGCTCTCTCCCGCCGCCGGGGTTTGGCTCGCCGACTTCGTGTTTCTGGTTGGAGGAGTTTTTCTGCTCTGGCAATCGGAACGCCGCCCGATCGAGCTGGCTGGGTTCCGCTCCTGGTTCAAGAGTTCGAGGCTTAAGGCTTCGGGCATCCCATCTTCGACGCCCGGCCTGCCGGCGCGTGCTCTGCAACTGAACGGTGAGTCGTCGCGCCCGGCACTTCGCGAAGGCATCAACCACCGCCAGCCCAGGCGCCGGCGCTTGTTCAATCTTCATTTCCCAACCATCCTCGACGACTATGTGCTGCGCGGCTTTGTGCTCTACCTCGCCATGATCGTTGCCGCTTTCCTGATGCTGCTGTTGGTGTTCACCCTGTTCGAGTTGCTGGGCGACATCATGCGGAATCAGGTGTCGCCGCTCACCGTGGGCGAATACCTGCTCAACGTAGCGCCCTTCTTTCTTTACACCACCACGCCGCTCAGCATGCTGCTGGCGGTGCTGGTTACGTTCGGCCTGCTGCAGCGGTCGAATGAAATCACGGCGATCAAGGCCACCGGCATCAGCCTTTACCGCATCGTCGTCCCGGTCCTGATCGCCTCCATGCTGGTTGCCGGCGTGCTCTTCCTGTCGGACCAGTTCTATCTCCCCTACACCAACAAGCGTCAGGACGCGCTGCGCAACGAAATCAAAGGCAAACCCGCGCAGACCTACCTTCGGCCCGACCGCAAGTGGATCTTCGGCCAGCACTCTGATATCTACTATTATCAATTCTTCGATCCCGACCGCGATGTTTTCGGCGGCGTCTCCGTGTTCCAGTTCGACCCGCACACCTTCCAGATCACGCACCGCATCGCCGCCGACCGCGCACACTGGTCGAGCTCCATGGGGCGGTGGGTTTACGAGGAAGGATGGGAGCGAAGCCTGAGCGGCTCGGCCATCGAGAGCTATCACAAGTTCGATGCCGCCACTTACCCCGAGCTTTCCGAAGCGCCCGCCTACTTCAAGAAGGAAATCAAACAATCGTCGGAAATGAGTTACGACGAACTCCGCCGCTATATTTACGATCTCGAGCAGAGCGGCTTTGACGTGGTCCGCCTGCGCGTGCAACTGCAAAAGAAGATTGCCTACCCGCTGATTACGCTGGTGATGGCCGTGCTTGCCATTCCCTTCGCGCTTTCCGCCGGTAAGCGCTCCGCGGTCGCAGGGCTTGCGACCGCCATCGGCATCGGCGTTGTCTATTGGACGATCTCTGGACTGTTCGAGGCGATGGGCAATTTGAGTCAGCTCCCACCCGCGGTCGCGGCGTGGTCTCCAGACCTGGTCTTTGGTTGCATCGGAGGCTATCTCATCCTTCGCATGCCAACCTGAAAGAATCGGGTGATCGGGCCATCGGATGATCGGGTGATCGAAACCCATGGTTCCAGCGGGAGTTTGATGACCCCGGTTTTTCGATGACCCGATCACCCGATGACCCGATTGACTTTGCTAGTGCACGGCCATGCCGCTCGGCGCTTCCGGGGCGACCACCGTGATCGGATTGAGCATGGCCCCGCTCGTCGTACTCAGCGTGAATCCCGTAATGTTGCTGGACGCACTGTTCGACGTGTAGAGAAACTGGCCGGTGTTGCCTACGCTCGGGTGCAACGCCATCGACACCGGCAACGTTCCGGTCGGTTGGTAGGGTGTTGTTGGTTGCGCAGTCAACTGGCCTGTCGTGGTGCCGATGGTAAATGCAAAAACCTGGTTCGACTTTTCGCTCAGTGCGTAGAGAAAATTGTTTGTCGGATCTACCAACATTTCAACCGGGTTCTCGCCCGCCGCCGACGGCGGTACTTGGCAAGATAGCGCGGGGCACGTGGTCAACGGAAACATCAGATTATCCATCACATTTTGCGGCGAGCAATAAGTGTTAGCCACCCAGCACACCTGGAACGGATATAGCGCTCCGCCGCCAGCCCCCTGGCCCACATAAACAAAGAGGCCGCCGATGGCGCCTACCTGCGCCGGCATGGTATTGATCGCGAGCACCGAGACCGGATCGGCCGCGGTAACGCTATACGGCGAATTTGGTTGTTCGGTCAGCGTGCCGTCTGAGTTCACCGCATAAACGCTCACCGTATTGTCATTGTGCGGGGACGGGAAAACGCAGTTTTGGCTACAAATGTCTACATTGTTGGTTACGAAGAGAAGTTCCTGGGCGGTGGTAGAGAGCGGCGGCGTAAACGCAATGGCCGAGAGCGCGCTCGGAATTTTGCTTAGGTAGAACGGACTTCCACTTTCCAATGTCAGAGTGGTCGAGCCTGGCTGCATGGCAAACACCGAGATCGACGGACACACGTCGTAAGGACCGGTGGGGACATGCGGACAGCTCGCATATGGCGTCGGGTTCGGATATCCCGGAGTAGGGTAGGACCCCTGATCGATCACGAACAGGAACTGCCCTGCGGCATCCCGCACCATGGCCACTGCGGTGTCGGAGCAGTTACTCACATTGACGCAGGCCCAATTTACCGCCGCGCCTGGGTTTGACAGGCTCCCATCCGAGTTCACCGTATACGGGTAAATCGCGGGCGCAAAAGGATAATTGGTGGCAGGCGTACAGGAGGGACACGCAGGCGCACCCTGATCCAGAACGAACGCCGTGTTGCCCGTCGGGTCGAGCAAAATGTCCACGGGCAGTCCGCACGGGTTGGTATTGGTGGGAGTCGCAAGTATAGGGCACGTGGTCGCATTCGAATTGATCAGCGTCAGGTTCCCATTATTAAAATCGACGCCAAAAGAACTCACGTTGTTCCCTAGACCGTCGCTCCCCTGGGTCAGCACATACAAAACACCCGAGGGCCGGGAGGAGGAACTGCCACAGTTGAGCAGAAACACACTCAGGGCGCAAATGCCCACGAGCACAACGACTCCGCCTATTTTCTTCGACATCTACTCTCCCAAGTGGTCCCCAATCGGCGCGCTTTTCGCCGATTGGGATAGTCAGCCGCTTCCCGTCCGACGACAATGCCCCGCCAGCCGTCACGCAGATTGCAGCTTGTGGCTGAAATATATTTGTTTATCAGGAACTGGCGGGAAGAGCAAATCTTAAAGAGCAAACCCGGGAGCAGCCGGAATCCGGATTTCCACCTCTAACCCACCCTCTTTGCGGTTGGATGCACGAAGTTGACCGCCATGTAGCCTGATGGCCCGGTCCGCGATCGACAGGCCCAGGCCCGCCCCTCCGGTCTGGCGGTTGCGGGCATCGTCCAGCCGATAAAAGGGCTCGAATATCTTGGGCAGCGCTTCGTCGGGAACGCCGGGACCGGAATCAAGCACGCGAACAATAATTTCATTTTCGCCATTGGCCGCTTGCTGCCGCTCCAGCCGCACCTCCACCGTCGTGCCTTCGGCAGTATACCGCGTGGCGTTCCTCACCGCGTTCTCCACCGCGCTCCGCAGCAAGTCCGGGTCGGCTTCCACCAGAAATTCATCATATTCGTTTTCACCCGTGTCCGTGGCATCGGCCGGCGTGGTTACGCGGCAGGGACGCTCCGGAGTTTCGTACTCGGCGTCGCGCGCCACCTGCTCCACCAACTCGCGCAGTGACAACATGGCCTTTCGCAGGCCGTCGGTGCCCGACTCCAGCCGCGAAATGGTCAGCAGGCGCTGGATCAGTTGATTCAGCCGGTCGGCCTCGAGCTCAATCCGGTTCAGCGAAAGTTCGAGTTCCGGCGCGGCTTGCGGCCCGACCTCGGACGCCGCCCGCTGCCGCGCCAGCCCGAGCGCCACACTCAGCCTGGCGAGCGGAGATCGCAGTTCATGCGAAACATCCTTCAGCAGCCGCGATTGCGAGTCGACCAGTCCTTCGATCCGTTCGGCCATGCGGTCAAAATCGCGCATCAACTCCGTCAGTTCGTCGCTCCGGCCGCCCGGCGGTGCGCCCGCGCGGGCACTCAGATCGCCAGCCGCCAGGCTCTGCGCCGCTTTCCGCAAGCGCGTCACCGGACTCGTCATCGACCACGCCAGTAGGTAGCACATCAATCCCGAGGTAATGACCGCAATCGCGATTCCCAGCCCCGGAATGTCATGCCGTCCGAAAAATACTCCCCGTGCCGGCGGCAATTCCAACACCAGCGTGAAGCGCTTTCCATCCAGCGTCAGCGCCTCCCGTATAAGGCGGTCGGGTAGCAGATTGTCGATCCAGCTGCGGTGGTGCAGGGGGCCCTCGCGCGGCGCCCTTCCCTGCCGGACATCTTCGATAAAGGGCGGCACTGGCCGTCCCGCGAGCTCGTGGCCCGCCGGATCAAACACAAATGCCCGCACGTGCTGTGTGTGCCAGAGGTCTTCCAGATACTCGTGAGCGCCGCGCTCTCCCCCGCTCTGGTACGCATTCACCACTTCCGCCAAAGTCTGCGGACCCTGGCTCTCGATCCCATGCCGCGCCGGACGCAGGGCGATCGTCACCAGAATCGCCAGCACCAGAAACAGCGCCTGAGCTGCCCAGAACGACAGGAAAATCTTGAGGAAGAGGCTCTTCATTTTTTCTGAGAATGGCTCCTGGCTTCTGGCTTCTGGCTTCTAGCCGCTAGCAAACAGGGTTGGCTAGCAGCCAGTAGCTAGCAGCCAAGCAGTGCTCGTCATTTTTTCGGCTTCGCCGCCGGCCGCGCAAACATGTACCCCACTCCTCGAATTGTTTTGATGTGGTCTCCGTCTTCTTCGGAGTCGCCCAGTTTCCGCCGCACCTTGCTGACGTGCATGTCAATGCTGCGATCAAACGGCATGAACTTCCGGCTGAGCACGGCATTCACCAACCGCTCCCGCGTCACCACTCGCCCCGCCTCGCGCAGCAGAACTTCTAATAGATTGAATTCCACGGAAGTCAGTTCGACCGGTTGCCCCGCTCGCAGCACGCTTCGAGTCGCCGGATCCAATTCGACGTCGCCCACGCTCAGCACTTCCGGTACTTCGTCCGCCCCCCTGCCTGGCTTGGTACGACGCAGGATGGCGCGGATTCGCGCCACCAACTCCCGCGGGTTAAAGGGCTTCGGAAGATAATCGTCGGCTCCGATTTCCAATCCCACGATGCGGTCCACGTCTTCGCCGCGCGCCGTTAACAGCAGTACCGGAATCTTCGACACGCTGCGAATCCGCCGCAGCACTTCGAAGCCGTTGATCCCCGGCAGCATTACGTCGAGCACCACCAGCGCATACTCGTTGGTCAGCGCCTGTTGCAGTCCCTGCTCGCCGTCATGGACGGCCTTCAGGCTGAACCCCTCAGCAGTTAGGTACTCCTGCACCAGAGAGCACAATTCGACGTCGTCATCCACCACCAGCACGTGATCCATTCTTTTAATCATCTAACACCCTTGCGGGGCTCCGCGCGTAAAGATTTGTGATTACTGAAGCGCTGCTAGCTTCTAGCTACTAGCTTCTGGCAAACCGATTCAGCCAGCAGCTAGTAGCTAGAAGCCAGCAGCCGACTTTACAAAACTTTACCGCGATTGACCGACTCTTTACCGAATCTTCTCGAGAACAGTGTTCTTATCAGCATAGACGTTCGGGCCTCCCGGACCCTATGAGATCAAGCAGGTCAAAAGGAGATCCAATGAAATCGACTCATATTCGCATTCTCACCATCGGCGCCGCTGTGCTACTGGTGGCGGCAGCCGCGATTGCGGAAGGCAGGCACGGTTATGGCGGCCCCGGCGGCGGCTTCCACCACATGCTCAAGCAACTCGATCTGACCAGCGCGCAACACGACCAGGTTAAGGCGATCTGGGCAAAAGAGAAGCCAGCCCTACAGCCGCTGATGCAGCAGATGCGCCAAAACCACAGCGCCATGAGCGCTCTTGAGGCCAGCGGTCCCTTCGATGAGGCCAAGACGCGCGCCCTCGCCACGCAAAACTCGCAGACCATGATCGAACTCCAGGTCGAGCACGCCCGCATCAAGTCCGAAATAATGCAAATTCTGACCGCCGATCAGAAAGCCAAACTGGCTCAGATGGAGGCCAATCACGAGGCACGCATGAGTAAGCACATGCCGCCTCCGCCCACAAACTAACTGTGAAGTTTCTCTCCTTCCCGGGTGGGAACGGAACGCCAACCTCCGTTCCCGCCCGGCTTTTTCACTTGTGGAGAAACCGATGGAACGCGCCGACCTGCTCTACTCGGGATTGATGTTCGCCGCCGGCATGCTGTCGCTCTGGACCGCGCTGCTGCTTACGGCCGCCTTCGTTGCCCTCGCACCCTCGCTCGGAAAATCCGCACCCACCACTGCTACAATTTCATCTACAAAGCTTCATGGTGCCGAAGAAACTACGCCCGCTCGTTCCGTATCTGAAACGTTACCGCGGCGGTCTCGTCTGGGGCGGGCTCTGCGTCTTATTTAATAACGGAGTCTGGATCCTCTTTCCGCAAGTTCTCCGCCGCGCCGTCAACGATCTGCACTCCGGGGTCACCCGCCAGAAACTTCTCACCTACTCCCTGCTTATCATCGCCATCGCTCTGGTCAAGGGAATCTTCCAGTTTCTGACGCGCTGGGTGGTCATCGGAATCTCGCGCGATATCGAGTTCGATCTGCGCAACGACCTGTTCGCGCACCTCGAGCGCCTCTCCTACTCGTACTATCAGCGCAACCGCACGGGCGACATTATGGCCCGCGCCACCAACGACCTGAACGCGGTCCGGATGCTGCTCGGCCCCGCCATCATGTACTCGGCCAACACCATCGTCTTCACTGCCGGCGCTCTCGGCTTCATGCTCGCTATCAGCCCCAAGCTGACCATCTACGCTTTTCTGCCGCTGCCCATCGCCAGCATCGTCATCCAGTATTTCGGCCGCCGCATTCACGAGCGCTTCGAACGCATTCAGGCCATGTTCTCGGACATCTCGGCCCGCGCCCAGGAAAACTTCTCTGGCGCCCGCGTCATCCGCGCCTATGTGCAGGAACAGGCTGAGATCGCCGCCTTCGAGGGCGCCAACCGGGAATACATCCGCCGCAGCCTCGGCTTGGTCCGCCTGATGGGAATGCTCTGGCCCACGCTCGAACTCATGCTCGGCGCCGCCGTTGTCATCGTGCTCTGGATGGGCGGACGACAGGTCCTACTCGGAAAGATCTCCGTCGGCGATTTTGTTGCCTTCAACACCTACATGATGCAGCTGACCTGGCCGGTCATTGCGCTCGGATGGGTCATCAACATCTTCCAACGCGGAACCGCGTCCATGGTGCGGATCGACGAAATCCTTTCCCAGCAACCGGAGATCGCCGACGTGGACCATGGAGTGACGGGCGTCTCGCCCGTCCCGCCGGGCGAGGACGCCCGGCTCTCCACCAACGAAATTTTCGGCGAAATCGAATTCTGCAATCTCAACTTCGCCTATAACGGCACCTCTGTTCTTAAGGACATCAACCTGCGCATTCCCGCTGGCTCCAGCCTCGCCATTGTCGGCCCCACCGGTTCCGGCAAGACGACGCTTGTCAACCTTATTCCACGGATCTACGACGCCGCGCCCGGCGCCGTCCTCATCGATGGCCGCCCCGTCCGCCAATTCCCTCTCGACTCCCTGCGCCGCCACATCGGCTTCGTTCCCCAGGAAACATTCCTCTTCAGCGATACCATCCGCGAAAACATCGCGTTCGGTATATCGGAGGGCATTTCGCAGGAAGCCGGCGACGCCTCCCTCGACCAGATCAAAGCCGCCGCCGAAATCGCCAACATCGCTCAGGACATCGAAAGTTTCCCCGAAGGCTACAACACCACCGTGGGCGAACGCGGCATCACACTCTCCGGAGGCCAGAAGCAGCGCACCGCCATCGCCCGCGCCCTGCTCCGCAGCCCCCGCATCCTCATTCTCGACGACGCTCTCTCCAGCGTCGATACCCATACCGAAGACAAGATCCTCAACCATCTCCGCGAAATCATGCGCGGACGCACCACCATCTTCATCTCCCACCGCGTTTCCACCGTCCGCAACGCCGACTCGATCGCCGTCCTTCACCAGGGACGCATCGTGGAACTCGGCACCCACGACCAACTCATCGCCCGCAACGGTTATTACACCGATCTCTATAACAAGCAGCTGCTGGAGGAAGAGCTAGCTGAAGTCTAGCCCGTGGGTGTGGGGCGGACCCTCGCTTCGACTTCCCCCTCGGCTTCGCTCGGGGCTTCGGCAAGACAGGGCAGGCGCTGTCCGCCAAGGGTTGACGCGGAACAGATGCGGAACAGCCGTGAGCCTGGTTACCAAAGTAACCCAACAGTTGCGAATTATGTACTCCCGTGCGGAATAACTTGATCTGACGAGGAGAAGCAGAGATAATACTTTCAGTCCCCCGACAATCTTGCTGTACCACGGAGTAACCATGCGACCCTTGCCATCCGCCTTGCTGTCCTTGTGTAATTCATCGACGATCAATTCTTCGACCCTCAGACATTCGACGCACCCGCATTCTTCACGCACCTTCTGGTTGGTTGCCAGCCTGATGGTTTGCCTGTTCGTCATCGCCAGCCCGCTGTTGGCTCAGCAGCCGCCGGTGCTGGTCACGCAGACGGTGGATAACTCCGTACGCACGGTCCTGCCCGGCAACGTCCATCCCCTCGCTCGCGCCCAGTTCGATCAAGGCGAAGCCCCGTCCGACTTGGTTTTGCACCGCATGTTGCTGGTGCTGAAGCACAGCCCCCAGCAGGAAACGGCCATGCGCCGCCTGATTGAAAATCAGCAGTACAAGAAATCGCCCAGTTATCACCAGTGGCTGACTCCGGTGGAATTCGGCGCCCAGTTCGGCCCCGCCGACTCCGACATTGCAGCCGTCACCAACTGGCTGCAGGCCAGCGGCTTCCAGATCGCCCAGGTCAGCAACGGCCGCCACATCATTGAGTTCTCCGGCACCGCGGGGCAGGTGAAGCAGGCGTTCGGGACGGCGATTCACAAGTATGTCGTCAACGGAGAGTCACACTGGGCCAACGCCAGCAATCCCTCCATCCCCACCGCCCTCGCCCCGGTCATCGCGGGAGTGAATTCGCTGAACAACTTTCCGAAGAAGGGCCAGAGTATCCGCGTCGGAACGTATTCCGAAAAGACCAAACAGCTGACCTCGCCGAAGCCGGCCTTCACCTACAATGGTGGGTGCTTCACCCCCACCGCGGGCAACTGCTACGCACTGGGTCCGTATGATTTCGCCACCATCTACGATGTTCTTCCCCTCTGGACCGCTGCCACTCCAATCAACGGCACTGGCCAGACCATCGCCATCGTCGCCAGCACCGATATCAATCCGGTCGATGCCACCACTTTCTGGAGCCTATTCGGGCTGGGTAAGAACGGCGTTCCCATGCCCACCCTCAATCCCATATACAACGGTCCCACTCCCGGGAACGTCGGCGGCGACGACGAAACCGAGGCCGATTCTGACGTCCAATGGTCGGGCGCAGTGGCTCCGGGCGCAACCATCGATCTTGTCGTCTCCGAATCGACGGAGACCGACGATGGCTTTGATCTGTCAGCCTTCTATATCGTGGACAACAACCTAGCCCCGATCATGAGCGAAAGCCTTCAAGCGTGCGAACCCGCCCTGGGCCCCGGCGGCGTTTACTTTTACGCGTCGCTCTGGGCGCAGGCTGCGGCGCAGGGTATCAGCGTCATGGTTGCCGCGGGAGACAACGGCTCGGCAGGCTGCGATGACTTCAACGTCAACCTCCCGGCTCAAGGGGGATTGGCGGTAAACGGGATAGCGTCTACGCCATACAATGTCGCTGTCGGCGGCACCGACTTCAACGAATACAACAACTGGTCGACCTACTGGAATTCGAGCAACAACGCGACTACCCAGCAATCCGTTAAGAGCGATACCTACATCCCGGAAACTTCCTGGAATCAATCGTGCACGAATGCCTTGTGGGTGACACTAGGATGGGGAGCGAATGCCGAGGCGGTCTGCAATAACTCCCAGCTCAACGACCTTGCCCCCGTGGGCGGCAGCGGCGGCGCGAGTGCCGCAGAGGTCGGGTTCAAACCGGCGTGGCAGACGGGAGCCGGCGTGCCCGCCGACAATACCCGCGACCTTCCGGATGTTTCGCTGTTCGCCAGCGACGGCTTTGTGGGAAGTCTCTACGTCATCTGTCAGAGCGATCAAACCGGCGGGGTCTGCAATCTGGACAACCTTGTAGGCTCAGGCGGCACCTCCGTGGCCTCGCCGGCCTTTGCCGGGATCATGGCGCTGGTAAACCAGCAGATGGCGATAAAGGAGAGTAACCCGAATTATGCGGCGGGTAACCCGAATTTTGTGCTGTACCATATGCCCGCAATAGGCACCCCGGTTGGGAACGCCCTTCATGACGTTCCTGCCGGCTCGACCAACGCGATGCCTTGTGTCACCGGTTCTCCGAACTGCGTCACCAATACTGCCGGAGACGCTGTTGGTGTACTCTCGGGCTATAACACCACCACCGCGTATGACTTGGTGACCGGCCTCGGATCGGTAGACGCCAAATTCCTGGTAGCCAACTGGAACGCGGTCGTCTTCACTCCCTCGAACACAGCCTTGATTTTGAATAACAGCAACCCCGTGAGCGTGACGCATGGCGCGGGCGTACCGGTCACGGTTAGCGTGACTCCAGGCGCGCCAATCCCCACCGGCGACGTTGCCCTGCTTGTCGGTCAGGTGACGTCGGGGCCGCCGCTGAATCAAGCCATTGACTGGTACACGCTGGGCGAGCAATCATCTCCCAATGGCGAGGCCGTCTGGACGACCACCTTGCTCCCGGGCGGAACCTACGAAGTGATCGCGCACTACGAAGGCGACACGACCTACGGCGGCAGCTACTCAGCCCCGTCCGCGAAAGTGACCGTCAACCCGGAAACTAGCTCGGTGTACATGGGGACCCCCCCGGGTGTGCTCATCGGAGTCGGCACCTATGGGAACTCCGTCGTTTACGGCACAGGTGCTTTTGACTTGTACTTGCTCCGGGCCGATGTGCTGAATTCCAAGGGAAGCTATTGCAACCTGGCGCCTTTCAACAACGGGCCTCCACTCGGGGTTCCATACGTTGCGTGTCCCACCGGCACCATCTCCTTCACCGATAGTAACAGCGTGCCTTACAGCGCAACCCTCAAACTCAACAGTAACGGATACACCGAAGATCAATCGATCCAACTCGCCGGCGGCTCGCACACTCTGGTCGCAAAGTACAGCGGCGATAACAGCTACAACACGAGCACGACCACCGCTACCGTCAACGTCGCCTTGGCGACTTCCGTTATCGGCAACGTCCAGACGAGTTCGAGCTCAGTGACTGCAGGTCAGCAATTCACGGTCAGTGCCACGGTCAACACCAGCACCACCACCAATACAAGCTATGGGCTGGCGCCGACGGGCACCGTTTCCTTCTTCTACAACACAACCCAGCTGCTGGGCACGGTTACATTGACGCCTACCCCTGGGAATGTCAATACGGGTGTCCCAGCCGCCCTTGCCGCCAGCCTGCCCACTTCCATCCCCACTGCCGGGAGCTACAACATCACCGCAACCTACTCCGGAGACGGCAACTATACGGCCGTGACCGCCGGGCAAAGCAACTCGGTGCCCATCACGGTCAACTCGGCAGCCAGCTTTACGATTGGGTCGATTGCCAACGTGACGATTTCGGCCCCCGGAGGATCAGGGACAGCTCAAGTAACCCTGACCCCCAGCGGCGGATTCACGGGCACGGTGAACATCACCTGTACGCTCCCCGGGAACATGACATTAGCGACCTGCCCGAATACGAGCGCCAATATCACCAGTGCAAGCGCCGTTACAGTTCCGGTCACGATCAACACCGCTGCCGCGGGCTCGGCTATGCGCGCAGCGACTACGGGCATGTTTGGCTTCGGCGTACTGGCCGGGGTCTTCGTGTTCGCGATTCCCGGATGGCGGCGAAGCAAGGCGCCGCTCGCTCTGCTGTTGTTTGGGATCGTCGTCCTGATCGTCAGTTGCGGAGGAAGTAGCAGCCCTGCAACCCCCAGCCCCGGAACGCCCCCAGGGACTTACACTGTCAACCTGACTGCGACCAGCGGGAACATTTCGGTGCCCGCGAGTTTCTCGGTGACGGTGCAGTAGGAATCGTTCTTGTAGTTGGCTGATTTACCAAGGGGCGCGGAGAGGTTCCGCGCCCTTTTTCTTTTGGTGCCCGCCCTGCAAGCGGCAACGAACAGATTCGGGCGGCGTATTTAGGTCTGTAGTCCGGTATTAGTTCGGCGCCAGTTTTCAGCCCTGAAAACCCTCACCTCAGAGTCCCGGTGGCCTCAACCCGCTGCGCGACTGATCGCGTGCCGTCTTGATAGCTCGGAAGCCACCACCGCCTCACCACACCCTGCAAGCCTTTGCCGGCGTCATCGGCTGCCCTATCTTGCAACCAAACGCCTTCCCGAACTCCGGCATGTTCACTAGAACTCCATTCGCGCGGAAGCGGTCCGGTGAATGCGGATTAGTCGTCGCGACTAGCCGTTCCAGCTCCGGACGCCACTCGGAGCACCAATCCTGCGCGAATCCCAGGAAAAACTGCTGCACCGGCGTATAGCCATCGGCAGACTTGTTCTTCAGATCAATGCCGTCTTGCGCAGCCCGCGCCAGGAACGCCATGTACGCCAGCCGCATACCGCCATTGTCCGCCGTGTTTTCGCCGAGCGTGAGCTTGCCGTTCAGCTTGGTGTCTCCCACGCTGAATTGGGCGTACTCGTCGACAATGCACTGCGCCTTCTGGTCGAACTTGTCGCTGTCTTCTTTCGTCCACCAGTCTTCCAGATTGCCATGTCCGTCGAACTGCCGCCCTTCATCGTCGAAACCGTGTGTGATCTCGTGCCCCATGAATAGCCCGATGTGTCCGTAGTTCAGCGCATCGGGCTGCGTCGCGTCGAAGAATGCCGGCTGTAGCACGCCCGCCGGGAAGCTGATGTCATTCATGCTGGAGTCATACAAAGCGTTCACCGTCGGCGTGGACATGATCCACTCGTCGCGGTCAACTGGCTTTCCGATTTTCGCCAGCTGCCGCCGCGCCTCAAATTCCGCCGCGCGCAGATTGTTCCCGAAGGCGTCGCCGCGTACAACTTCCAGCTTTGAGTAGTCGCGCCACTTGTCGGGATATCCCACCTTGTTGGCGATCAGGTGCAGCTTCTCTTTCGCGCGCGTTTTGGTAGCCGCGCTCATCCAATCCAGCGAGTCGATGTCGCGCTCCATCGCCGCCTCGATGTCATGAATCATCCGCACCGCCTTATCTTTGCTGGCAGCCGGGAACTGCTGGTCGACGTATGTCTTGCCCAGCGCTTCCGGCAGCGCTCCATCCGTGCTGCGGACGCACCGTTTCCAGCGTGCCTCCTGCTCCGGAATGCCCAGCAGCTTGTGTTCGTTGAAATCGAATTTTTCTTCATCCAGCGCCTTGGGCAAAATCGATCCCGCAATCGAGCTGGCCAACTGCCAGCGCAGGTATGCCTTGATCGCCGGCAGATCCGTCTCGGCGATGACCTGGTTCATGCCTTGGAAGAACTCCGGCTCGGCGACGTTGATCTCCGTGAATGCGGGAGACTCCGTGGTGGAATAAAGGCGATGCCAGTTGAACGTTGGCGTAAGCGCCTGCAGGTCCTTGATCGGCAGCATGTGATAGATGTTGTGCGGATCGCGCTGCGCGGTGACATCAAGCGAAACTTTCGCCAGCGCCGTTTCCAACTTCATGATCGCCGCGGCGTCGCTGGCCGCCTGCGTTTCGCTTGCCCCGAGCAGCTTCAGAATGTTGGTAATGTGCCGCACATATTGCTTCCGAATCTCTTCGTCTTTCTCGCCTGTGCGGAAGTAATAATCTTTTTCCGGAAGACCCAGTCCGCTCTGGTCCGCAAACGCAACCGTTCTGGTCGCGTCCTTGAAGTCCTGTTGCGATCCAAATCCCAAAAACGCATTCACGCCGATCAGTTGATAGTGTGCCAGCAACTCAGGCAACTGCTCCTTGCTGGTAAGTTCATTAATGCGGCTCAGTTCTGGCTGCAAGGGCGCCAGCCCTTTTTGTTGCACCGCCCCTTCATCCATGCAGCTGGCGTAGTAATCCCCAATCTTTCGCGTATTCGCGTCGCGTGACGGATCGTCCGCTCCCGCTTTCTCCAGAATCCGGTGCAGCACCTGCTGGTTGTACTGCTCCAGGTTGTAAAACTGGGCGGAGTACGGCGAGTCGCTCGGAATCGGATGCAGCTTGCTCCAATTGCCGCACGAGTATTGGTAGAAATCGACGCAAGGGTCGGCGGTCGTATCCATCAGGCTCCTATCAAGTCCAGGAATCAGTATGAAAATTTGCGCGTCGCCGCCGGTCCTAGATACGTTGCTGGTTGTTTGCGCGAACCCCATACCAGCGCAAGCCAGTAATAATAGAACGGCAAGATTTTTTGTCGTCGAGAGCATCCGTTTCTCCTCTAAAAAGCACTAACTAAGGAACCAGTTTGCACGAAGACCTGTCTCCGCCCATTATTTCATCGGCGGCAGATACGGAATGTAGCGGGCAAACAACCAGCACAGGAAGAACACGACCGGGATGTGAACGATCAACTGCAGCACTCCATATCCCACGATGTCCCTAGCCTTCAATTTCAATATGCCGAGCAGAGGCAGCATCCAGAAGGGATTGACGAGATTGGGCAGCGCTTCCGACGCGTTGTAGATCTGCACCACCCAGCCCAGATGCACCTGGTGCAGATTCGCGGCCTGCAGCACATAGGGCGCTTCGATGACCCACTTACTGCCGCCGGAGGGAATGAAAACGCCGAGCACCGCCGAATACATCGCCACCAGCAGGGGATAGGTGTTGTGGGTGCTGATGGAGACGAAAAGTTTCGCCAGCGCCTCTGCAATCCCCGTTCCTACAATCATTCCGAAGATCACGGCGTAAAACGGGAACTGGATGAGCACGCCGCCGGTGGCGGGAATGCAGTCCGTTACGGCACGCAGAAAGCGCTTCGGGCGCCAGTGAAATAGAAGCCCAACCGTGATGAACATTAGGTTGTAAGTATTAAGGTCCAGCGCTGCCAGCGCGCCTTGTGGCGAGGTGCGGAACACGTCGACCAGATACCAGCACAACAGCGCGGCAACCAAGATTGTGAGCAGCGGACTGTATTCCAGCCACTCGCCGGGTTTGCTCTTGGGCTCGAGGCTGGAGCGAATGGGCTCGTATTGGATGCCGTAGGATTCGGCGGTTCTGGCGTTCTCCGGCGACGGCGTGGACAAGTAGGCGATCAGCACCGATAGCACGATCAGGATGGCCGTCGTCGCGATGCTTTGCCACAAGAAGAGAGTTTGGGTGAGCGGGATCAGACCGCTGATGTTGAATAATGATGGCGGCATGGAGGTCTTGGTTGCCATCAGCATGGCGGCGGAAGACGACAGCCCCATCGCCCAGACCGCTCCTAGCCCGAGATACGCAGCACCGCCAGCAGCGCGGTAGTCCAGTCCCTTGACGCGATGCGCTAGTTCCCGAACAAAGAGTCCGCTGAAAATCAGGCTCAAGCCCCAAGAGATCAGCGAGGTCAGCATAGAGAACAACGCAACCAGGGCAACAGCCTGCCGCGGAGTCTTTGGAATTCCGGCTAAGGCTCGGATGGCGCGATACACGATCGGCGTCGAGGCGACGACATATCCTCCGATGATGATCATCACCATCTGCATGGTGAAAGGCACGAGGGCCCAGAAGTTCTTGCCACCCTGGATGGCCAGTTTGGCTGGGCTCTGGTGAAGCAACAGACCGACGACAAAGACCACCACAATTCCCAGCAGCGCAAAAATTAGCGGATCCGGAAACCACCGCTCACTCCAGTTGGCGAGCCCCAGGCCAAAGCGGACAAGGGGTTGTTCCTCAGTTGCCGCTTGCTTCTCTTGTGGATTGTCCATATTCGATCCTTTCGGGCGGCAGCGACTGAGTTCGAAGTGGCTTGCCGGGCCTTCACGGAATATGGCGGACATTGTAGCGCTTCGCGCGACGGGGAGTTAATTTTGCGGCCTATACGACACGAGGGCAAAATGCTCCCCCCCACATTTCTGCGTATGCGGGGGTTGCCTCTGGGCTGTGGGGCGGGCGCGCCAGGTTATCGGACACGCGTTCGCGCAGGGGCGTGACGTCGCTTCGGCGCTATTCTCCTGGTGTCTACGAATCGCAATTGCTCAGCAGACTTCAGTCGCGGCGGCTCACCTATTTTGGTTTCGAGGTGCTGAGCTTCGACTCCTTGACGCGATACTTGCCCTCATCCTCGTTCAATTGCGAAAAACCGAAGGTTATGCTGTGCCGGGATTCCACCGTGACCTGGGCCGAGAAGTAGTAGACCTTGCCCGGCGCGGCGGCAAGGGATGTCACCTCGACATTCTTACCTTCCCAAAATGCGCATAGGTGATGAACTCCTGGGTCCACTGTCAATGCGAAGTAGGAGTTGCCGTAATTGGCGCCCACCCAGGCTCCGTCCATACCGAAGCGGACTGTGGCATGCATGAAAGGGCCGATCATTTGGTTTTCGTTTTCGATAAAGACGATCTGTGCCTTGCCCTCCGCTGGCCCGGCAGGCGCGGGCTGGCCCTCTACTGTTTTGACGTCGAATTTGACTTTGTCGTCGCCGCAGGAATCCGGCAAAGTGGTAGCCCAGACCTGCCCAGCACAGGCAAGAGATGCGCAGAGAAACAATGCACTAAGACTTGGCTTCATAGGGGTTCTCCTAAAGGTGATAACACACGTCGAACTTGTTAGTTGCGCGGTCCCGTCGCCCACGATCGCGGCTCCTCATAGGTACAAGAGTAGCTCAAAACAGCTCCCAATACCGCATTGACTCACCACCGCCGTCGTCTTTCGTGCCGTATATACCCGGAAGTCGTTGTGCTGGATTCCACGATGGGTGTAGGATGCGTGCGATTGGGCTAGCAGGATCGGCCACTACTTGCTTGATCTGGAGCGAGTGATGAATACTTTCCCAGTTTTGTTGGGCGCGCTATGCGTGTACGCCCTTGCCTACCGTTACTACAGCGCGTTCATTGCCGCGAAGGCCCTGGCGCTCGACGATCGCCGCATCACCCCGGGGCACACTTACGCGGACGGGCATAACTATGTCGCTTCGCCACGATGGGTGCTCTTCGGACATCACTTCGCGGCCATCGCGGGAGCAGGGCCGCTGGTGGGGCCGACTCTGGCGGCGCAGTTCGGGTTTGCGCCTGGCTTCCTTTGGCTGCTGATCGGCGCCGTCCTGGCCGGGTGTGTGCAGGACTTCACCGTGCTGGTGGCTTCGATACGTCACCGCGGCCGCTCGTTAGCAGATATTGCCCGCACCGAAATCAGTCCCTTTGCCGGCCTGGTGGCGATGATCGCCGTGCTCTTTATTCTTTTGGTCACGCTCGCCGGCCTCGGCATCGTAGTGGTCAATGCGCTTTCAAATAGTCCTTGGGGCGTGTTCACCATCGGCATGACCATCCCCATCGCCGTCATCATGGGCTTGTGGATGTTCAAGAGCCATGCCGGAAAGATCATGGTCACCGGCCCCAGTATCTTTGGTGTCGTGCTTTTGATCGGCAGCGTGATCGCCGGACATTGGGTGGCTCAGAGCGGAGCGGCAGCGGCGCTTACTTTCACGCCCCACGAGATCACGATCCTCATGGCCATCTATGGTCTTGTGGCTTCGGTTCTTCCCGTCTGGCTGGTACTGGAACCGCGCGACTATCTTTCGACCTACGTTAAGCTGGGCACGATCGCCGTCCTGGTCATCGGCGTCTTCGTGGTTCATCCCAACATTCAATTTCCGAACTTCACGCAGTTCGTTCATGGGGGCGGACCGATCATCAAAGGAAAGCTGTACCCATTTCTCTTCGTGACCATTGCTTGCGGTGCGATCTCGGGCTTTCACTCGCTGGTGTCCTCCGGCACAACACCGAAGATGCTGGATAAGGAAAGCGATGCTCGCTTCATCGGATATGGCGCCATGATGGCGGAATCGCTGGTGGGTATGCTGGCTTTAATTGCGGCCTGCTCGATGTATCCGGGCGACTACTTTGCCATCAACACCACGCCGCAGGTCTTCAGCCATCTGGGCTTGACCACGGTCAATCTGGATATGTTCTCCCGCGAAGTCGGGGAGAAACTGGCGGGGCGGACGGGAGGCGCGGTCTCGCTGGCGGTCGGCATGGCACAAATCTTCCGTGGCATGCCTGGGATGGCTCGTTTGATGGGTTACTGGTATCACTACGCCATCATGTTTGAAGCCCTTTTCATCTTGACTACGGTGGACACGGGAACGCGCGTGGCCCGCTACGTCCTGCAGGAACTCATGGGCAAAGTGCACAAGCCCTTCGGCAACACTGCCTGGCTGTGGGGAAATCTGATCACCAGCTTCGTGGTGGTTCTGGGCTGGGGGTACCTGATCTACACGGGAAATATTACGACGATATGGCCTTTGTTCGGAACCGGGAACCAGTTGTTGGCGACCATCGCGCTGGCGGTGGTGACCACATTCCTCATTAACATGGGCAAGCAGAAATATGCCTTGATTACGGCGGTTCCGATGTGCTTCGTGGGCGTCACTACGGTTACGGCGGGAGTGCTGGGGATCAAGAACATTTTCTGGCCATTGACCTCCAAGCCCGGCCAGGTATTTACGGGCTACCTGGATTCAATCCTTATGACCATCTTTATCGTGGGCGTAGTTCTTGTCGTATTCGATGCGGTGCGACGTTGGATCGCGGTGTTGAACGGTGCTCCCGCGCCGCAGGAGGCGTTCGGTCCTCCGCTCACCGCTGCCGGCGAAGTGAAGATGGGTTGCTGCTAGCTATCTCATAAGTCGCTTATGAGATGACAATGAACGGAAGCTATCCCCGCAGGTGCGACTCAGCTATTCCCTGCCTTTTTCCACATGCTGGTTAGCTCGTGGATGGATTGGTCGCTGGCGTCACCCACGACAAAGTAACGCAATTCATGCGCACTCCAGGATTCCACATGGAACTTGAGCACGTCCTTGGACGACTCCCGCGTCGAGAATACGCGGGACAGCTCCGGCTGGTCCCGGAAGATGAACACCGAGATGTGATGAGCGCCAATGTTATAGATCAGGTGAGCGCCTGGTTCGTGATCGAGATACGTGAGCCGCCCGCCAACGAGGGTAAATGGGGAGCCTTCGAGTTCCGGAAGATTGAAACTGAAGGGCACTTTGCCCTGGAACCAAGGCTTGACAGTGTGCCGGTCGGACGACACTACGTCCACCGGGGTGGAGGCGGCAAGGTTTGCAACATGGATATCGGTCAACTCTGAGAGCAACTGCTGTGACCGCGCCTGTTCCGCCGAACGACTTAGCAATATTCCTGCAACCACGAGGACCATTACCGCCGCTGCCAGTAGGGGCGCCCATCCCCAGCGCCATATGACTGGCCTGCGGGCGGCAACCTGGTCGGCTATAACCTGGTCGGCTATCCTCCGCCGAAACTGAGGCGATGGCGAGAAGCGTCGAGCCGCGAGCTTGGTCGCATGCTTTAGTTGCATCTGGCGCAGGGCTTCGGCGGCGCACGAGGAACACTCGCGCAGGTGCGCATCCATGGCGCGCATCTCTTCCTCGGAGAGTTCCGCGTCCACGTAGCGACTGATCCTTGGCTGCCAGATGTCGCTAGCCATTGCTTGCCCCCTACAGCTCTTCCCGCATCGCCCGGCGAGCGCGATATAGGCGTGACATCACCGTGCCGATCGGGATCGAAACGGTCTCAGAAATTTCCTGATAGCTCATCTCTTCAACGTCGCAGAGCAGCAACACCTCGCGGAAGATGACAGGCAGTTTCTCCAGCGCGGCCTGAATGGCTTCCTGGCTGGCGCGGCCTAGCAAGATTGATTCCGGTGTGTCCATTGTCGCAGACACAACAGCTGTCTCCTCGTCGTCGCTCTCCAGCGGAACCGTCCGCATCGCTTGCAGGCCGGTGCGCGACGTCAGGAATGCATTGCGCAAAATGCGGAAGATCCAGGCGCGGAAGTTTGTCCCTTGCTGAAAGGACGAGAAGCCCTTCAACGCCTTCAGGTAGGTTTCCTGGACCAGATCTTCCGCTTCTTCGCGGTTGCCCGTCAACCAGCCCGCGAAGTTATAAAGCGAGTCGAAGAGCGGCATGGCCAACTCCTCAAACCTCCCGGCGCTGGGTTCTCCCATGGACACGACGCCAACAGGTTAAACCAGAACCGATGCGGCGTACTCTCGAAATCACTGCAGCTTCGGTAGCAATGCGGTTTGGTCGGACGCGCCAAGTTGCGGGAGGCGCCAACCGACGCCTCCGTCAATCATTGCCCGCAACTAAGCCGAGAGCACTGGCGATCCGCTTCGAGCGAGCCCCGGGGACGCTTAGCCGCCAATTCTGTAACAGCGCATCCAGCGACCATTTGCCCGGCCCGTTAAGCAGCAGAAAAATTACCGTCAAGATCTGAGCGTAATCGGACCGGATCTCATGCAACACGGCCCACATCCCCACCTGGGGCGGCGCCGACGGCAGAGGCAATGGGTAGGTGCCGAGATAGAGCGAGATTTTTGTCGAGAGGATGGCCACAATCATCTCGATGATGAACGGAACCGCGATCAACCGGGTAAGGAGACCAGAAAGCAACAGCAAGCCTCCAACGATTTCGATGCAGGCGACAAAGTTTGCCGTAAAAGCAGGAATCGGCATGCCCAGTTTTGTGAAGCGCCCGATTCCCTGGTTCGTATAGACAAACTTCAAGATCCCTTCCCACAGGAACACTCCTCCAGCCATGAGTCTCAGCAGCAGCGTGGACTTCGGCCCGGTAGTGGGTGGATTCATTAGCCAAGTCAATACTTTATTCATATGCTCCTTCCTTTCGTAGAAGACAGCTTTCAGCCGGGCGGCGTTTCGCCCGTGCAATGTTGATAACTGCTGAAGGGTTGTTTTATTCCCGAAGGCTCTGGTTCGGTCGCCCAAGCAGGAGCTTGGATGGAGCACCCGAGAGTTTAGGATGGACTCGAGACCCAGGCTACCCGCCTGCGGCGCGGAGTCGCTCATGGCGGGCGCCGGATTGTGTATCCTGAACGCATGGACTGTGCTGTCTTGAACCCATGCCCGAACCATCCGAATCACGCGTAGAGGAGGTCGTGGCCCGCCACGAACTCGACCTCGATCGGCTGAAGGACGTCTTGGGCTTGCTTGGCGTCGTCCCCCCTCCAGTATCTTCACCTGTCCATCTTTGGTGACAAAGATATTCTCCGGCTTGAGGTCGCAATGATTGATTCCACTTGGCGTCCTCCTTCCAAGGATCAAGATGCTCGACCCCTACTCTTCCTAACCACGGAGTTTAGTAATTTGCGTGACATCTCCTGGTGACATCGCTCACTGCAGGGAATTTGTCTTTCATAAGATTTTCATCAACCGTTCACGCCGGCTCAACATTCCATTCACATGCCTCTGTTCCGATGGACTCCGAAATATTTCCTCGCCGGATCGCCACGCCCATCTAGCGTCACCGGGTAACACCGGCGAAAACCGCGTGAGCCAAAACTTTCGATCACAAGAATCAGAGAGGAAAAAATATGAACACCAAAGAATGGGTGAAGGCCAGTTGGGCTTCCCTGACGATCGCTGCGTTGATGCTGCAGCCACTCCCCACGCTGGCCGAAAACCCCCAGGACGACGGGTCTGCCGGCCAGAAGAAACTTGTCGAAATCGCACCGAGATCAAGCGCTGTAGTCGCCCGCTACACGCGTAGCGTGGAGAGCGAGCCGAGTCTCACTCACGCCCAGAAACTCGCTCTGCTCCGAAAGAACATCAAATACGTCTTCGTTCTCTTCCAGGAGAACCGATCCTTTGACTTCCACTTCGGCACCTACCCTGGGGCTCGGGGACTGTTCTCTCAGTCCGCCGCCCAAACGCCGGGCTTTGTCCAGCCGATCGTTTTGACGAACGGCTCGGTGGGCATCATCTCCCCATTCCTGATTCCTCAGTCGATCACCGACATCAATGGCAGCACAGTGCTTCTCTATCCGGAGGACACGGACTCGGTGAATCACGGCCACACCGCCATCGACGCCAAGCTCAATCTTAATGCGAGTAACGTTGCCCAGAACGATCGCTATGCCTTCACCGAGGAAGGCTTGTCTGGGACGCTGAGCTCCGATGGAAAGACGTATACCGGAGTGGCGCCGACCGAGGCGCAGGTGCAAAAGGGCGAACTGGTCGTCAGCCATGTGGACTGCACTACCGTTCCATTTCTCTGGCAATATGCGGATCACTTCACGCTTTTCGATAACTTCTTTGACACCGTGATCGGGCCTTCGACGCCAAACGCCATCGCCATGATCGCCGGCCAGTCGGGAGAGACGCAGTGGGTCAAGCATCCGCTGTTGGGCAGCAATATCAACACCACCAACGCGCAACTCCCCGTTACCGGCGATCCACAACCGTTCTGGGGGTCCGCTCTGGATCTCACTGTGGGTCAAAGGCAGCCCACTGAGAGTGGGGGCGCACCAAGCACCAACCCGTCGTCCAACCTGACGTTTGCCAGCCTGCCGCTCTCCTTTATGGGAAACCAGATTCAGGCGATCACGGCTGGCGACCTGAACCCCGCTTTCGATCTTCTGGATGTGCAAAAGGACATCAAGAAGATCGCCGGCAGCCCGAACGGGCCGGTGAACTGGGGCTGGTTCCAGGAAGGCTATGATCTCGAGCCGACCGACACTGGCGGTATAGCCTCCCATCTCAGCTACATCGCCCATCACAATGGCCCGCAATACTTCGGCTATGAGTCCAACAACCCGGGCGAAACCCACTCGCACCTCAAGGGCCTCGGCGATTTCTATACTGCAATCGGCAACAACGCACTGCCGAAGCAAGGCGGTGTCTTCTATGTTCGCGGCGGGTACGACAACCTCGATAGCCTCATTCCTCGTTCCCCTAGCCCGGCGGTCGAGGCGGCTTATACCGGCAATGACGACCATCCTGGCTACTCCGACGCACAGATCAGCGAAGCCCTTCTGGCGGACTCGATCAACGCGATCGCCAACAGTCCGTATTGGTCGCAGAGCGCCATCATAATCACCTACGATGAAAGCGATGGCCTCTACGATCACACGCAGCCGGTGATTCGTTCCTGGGATCCCAGTGGAAACGCGCTCGATCAGGGTCCGCGTATTCCCGCGATCATGATCTCGCCTTACAGCCTGGTCCATGGAATCTCCCATGAAGCTACCGAGCATGGCTCGATCATCAAGTTCATTGACGAGCTCTTCAACCTGACTCCGCTGGCCAATCTTCCCGACGAAGCCTCGGCTCGCGCTCTGGGCAAGAAGACCTACGGCCAGAACTACCTTGGGCCCTCCGACGCCAACACTCCTGGCGTGGGCGATCTATTCACCGCGTTTGACAATGGCCGCCTAACAGGAGTAACGGCACCATTGCCCGCCGGGTACGCGACGATTCCGGCCGCTCAGGTTGTGAGCCTACCCCACTACGGTGGGCAAGGCTGCCGCATCCTGCAGATCACCCCGACCGACGTCATCAAGGGCGGAGTGATGGATCCGGCTCCACAGGACTTCAATCCTCGTCCCAGCACCAACCCGGGTACCCCGTACCAAGGCGGCTGGCCGTCGAACTAGGGCCCTTCTCAACCACTTTCTCCGGCGACCGGATTTTCTCTCCGGTCGCCGGATTTGTCACACGTGTGCTAGCTATTGATGTTTGGAAGGAACAGGAGCCGCATGAGCAGAATTTCCGCACTTCTACTTTTTTCGACTTGGCTAGGGCTGATGACCGGAGCAACGGCAACGGCCTACGCCGGGGCCACACTCGATCGAATCAGAGCCACTGGTTCACTCCCCTGCGGAATCAACACGGAAGAGCCCGAGTATTCCACCCAAGACGCGCATGGAAATCGCACAGTCCTCGACGTGGATATCTGCAAGGCAGTGGCAGTCGCCGTGCTCGGGCCAAACGCCAAGTTCACCGTCGTTCCCTTCCGCGACGAGCAGGACGCCCTGAAAGCCCTCAAATCCGGCGAGATCGCGCTTCTCGCCACCGGATCTCCCAATTTTATTAATACGGCCAACACGGGCTTCGGCTTCGCGCGGCCCATTTTCTATGACTACCAGGGCTTTCTTGTGAATAAGACCATGGGAATCACTTCCCCGAAGGACCTTGCCGGCAAGAAAATCTGTTTCCTCGGCGGAACTGAGATCGAGGACCAGATAGAAAGTTACATGCATCGCGAGAACATCAAGTGGCTCCCCTTTCCCTTCGAGGAAGAAGGCGAGATGGAAGCGGCGTTCGTCACCCGCAACTGCGCCGCCGTCACTGCCGACGTCTCGCAATTAGCCTATGAGCAACTCGGCTTTAAGAGCGTGGCAAAGAATTTTGAAATCCTGCCGGACGTCATCGCCAAAGACCCGTTGGCACCCACCTACAACCTAGACGATCCGCAGTGGGCCACCATTGTGAACTGGACGGTCGAAGCTTTGATCCAAGCCGAGGAGAGTGGGGTGACGCAGGCGAATCTTGCAGAGATGAAGATGAAGAAGAGCGACGACGTTGTGATCCGGCGTCTGCTCGGCCTCCAGCGCGGGTACGGACAATTGATCGGACTCGACGATGCTTGGGCGGCCCGGGTCATCGAAACCGTGGGCAACTATGGAGAGATGTTCGAGCGCGACCTCGGCTCCGGCTCGGCGATGAAGCTGGCCCGCGGTGCAAATAACCTCTGGACCCATGGCGGGCTCATTTATGCGCTTCCCATCCGCTAAGTTCGGTTCGCACGCGGGACAGTCCGGGCATCGCGATGGTGTGCGGTAGAACATTCAGAAGTCGTAATTATGATCGAGGTTGTGACTGAACGGATGCACGGGCAGGACCGAGCCGCTAGCCAAGTTGGGATGTGGCCGACGGCGAGCAATTCGTTTGGCACCGTGGTCAGAATTGAGTTTTTGGAAGTCCCGACCGCGGAGTTATTGAAAACAACGGGGCTGCTTGGACGACAGCTACCTTGACGCGCTGGGTGCTTGATGTCGCTTCGTTTTCTTTGTGGCCTGCTCGCTTCATAGTTCAAGGGAAACCGAGACGCGGGCCTTTGGTTCCAGGCAATATACACCACTCCAGGTCTTGCTGGTGCTTGAGTTTCCGGAGATGTCTATAGCGGTTGCCGCCGATTGCGGTCGGATGACGGGCAACTTGCCAAATGACCGGTCGTACCGTAAACGCAGACATTTTCAGTATCTCGATGCCTCGAGGACGAATCAGTTCTTGAAGAACTCAAGCAGCAATTGGTTCACCCTTTCCGCTTCCTCGTGCTGCACCCAGTGGGTAGCGTCCGGAAAGTACGTGAGCTCTGCGGAATCACAGTACCGCAGACTGTCCTGTGCCATCTCGGAAAGCAGAAACTTGTCCTGATTGCCCCATAAAATCCGGGTTGGTGTATGCACCTGCGGATCGGCGATTCTGGGCCAATGGCGAAGGAAGGCGCGATACCAGTTGATGGTCGCGCTCATGGCTCCGGGCTGAGACCATGCTGCTCGATACAGGTCGAGATCTTCGGCGGTAAATGTACCAGGACGGCTGCTTCGCACGAGCGAGCGCGCGCCCAAGTAGAAGTTGAATGCCGAGAACGCAGTCTCGGGCAGCCACGGCAACTGGAAGAAAAGGACGTACCAGCTGCGCAGCCACTGCCGGGGATTCGTTCGCAGCGCATGCATCATCGCCGCTGGGTGAGGCACGTTGACGATGGCCAGCTTGTGCAGTCGCTGCGGATATTGCAGGGCCACGGCCCATGCGACGGCAGCTCCCCAGTCATGGCCCGCCAGATAGAAGCGCTCGCAGCCAAGCTGGTCGGCAACGGCAATGACATCGCGAGCCAGCAGCGGTACTGCGTAATCGCTGACCGCCGGCGGCTTGCTGCTCAGGTTGTAGCCGCGCTGGTCGAGAGCGACGACCCGGAAGCCTGCGGCCGCTAACGGTCCAATTTGGTTGTGCCAGCCGTACCAGAACTCGGGGAATCCGTGCAGCAGGACGACGACCGGCCCGAGTTTGGGTCCGGCCGCTACCGCGTGCAGCCGGATATCGTCGTTCGCAAAGAAAAGTTCTTCGTACTCGAAATTAATCAACATAGGAACGGTCCAGACGGAATAGTCGTTGCCCTAAATTGGCGCTTGCCACCGATTGCGGTCGGATGACGGGCAAACCGGAACTAATCCGCAGTTCTTACAAAGTTACGGGCGCGGAGAGGTTCCGCGCCCAATCAATCTATCTCTATCTTCGTGACTAATTCACCTGCAGGCTGAACCCCGTTGTGTGTTGAATCGACCCTTCCGTTACCGTCACCGTGACCGGATACGTCCCGGCCGGCGTGGGCGTCTGGATGGTGATTGCAGCATTTCCAGTCGCGGTCGTAGCTGCCTGCGACGTTGCGGTGACCGTCACCACTCCGGGCGGAACAGCCGTGGGAGCCGTGTACGTCGCGGTGTTCGTCCCCGTCGACGTAACCGAGTCGTTCGTTCCGTTGGCCGTGATCGCCCAGGTTACCGCCTGATTGGTGGTGTTGCTCACCGTCGCCGTTAGGTTCACGGTCTGGGGCGGCGCATCCGTCAAGTTCGGATACAGGGTGTTAACCGTACTCGGGCTCACGGTGACGATCACCGGCGCTGATGTCGAGCCGCCGCCCCCTCCGCAGGCCACCAGGAATCCGGTGAGAGCCATGGCCAGGCACAGGCCGACGATTTTGTAGCGGCGTGGCAATCCTCGCCCGGCCAGTCCTACCAGTAGCATGCCGGCCAGCGGCAGGCTCAGCGGGAGCCACAGCCGCTGTTTATCGCCTAGCAGTTTGTGGCGAGCGCCAGCCGTGGATCCTGTGAACGGACCCGCGGTCTGGACGGTGATTGTAACGGTGGCCGGGGACGCGGCATTCGCACTGATCTGGGTTGGACTGAACGAGTACGTCGCGCCTGCTGGCAGGCCGGACATCGCGTATGTCACGTTGCTCGTGAACGCGCTTCCGCCCACCGTGGAAATGGACATGGTGGTCGACGTGGACTGCCCGGGGCTGGCCGCCGTGGGGGCCGTAAGGGTCGCTGGAACGGTGAAGGCCTGATTGACCGTGAGGGCGAGGGTAGTAGTTGCGGTCAGGCTGCCGGAGGTGCCGGTGATGGTCACCGTAGCCGCTGCGGTTGTGGCCGAACCGCTCGCCGTCAGCGTGAGCGTGCTGGTTCCGGTTGTGGGGTTCGAACTGAACGCTGCCGTCACGCCGCTGGGCAAGCCCGACGCGGAAAGAGTGACGCTTCCGCTGAAGCCGTTCGACGGGGTGATGGTGATCGTGCTCGTCCCTTGACCACTCTGCGTGATGGTGACTGCGTTCGGTGAGGCCGAGAGACTGAAGCTCGGCGCAGCATTCACGGTGAGGCTGAGCGGCGTGGTATTCATCAGCGCACCCGACGTGCCGGTGATCGTCACCGTAACCGTGCCCGTAGCAGCCGTAGCGCTGGCCGTCAAGGTCAGCATACTGCTGCTGGTGGCAGGATTGGGACTGAACGCTGCCGTCACGCCGTTGGGCAAGCCCGACGCGGAAAGAGTGACGCTTCCGCTGAAGCCGTTTAACGGCGTGATGGTGATCGTGCTCGTCCCTTGACCACTCTGCGTGATGGTGACTGCGTTCGGTGAGGCCGAGAGACTGAAGCTCGGCGGAGGATTCACGGTGAGGCTGAGCGTCGTGGTTTTCGTCAGCGTACCCGATGTGCCGGTGACCGTCACCGTAACCGTGCCCGTGGCAGCCGTGGCGCTGGCCGTCAGGGTCAGGATGCTGGTTGAAGCAGCCGGGTTCGGACTGAACGAAGCGGTTACGCCCTTCGGCAGCCCGGAAGCGGTCAGCGTTACATTGCCGGAAAATCCGTTAACCGGGGTGATGGTGATGGTGCTCGTGCCGTTGGCTCCGCCCTGCGCGATGGTGACGGCGTTCGGCGAGGCCGACAGACTAAAGTTCGGCGGAGCATTCACGGTGAGGCTGAGCGGCGTGGTATTCGTCAGCGCACCCGACGTGCCAGTGATCGTCACCGCAACCGTGCCCGTGGCAGCCGTAGCGCTGGCCGTCAAAGTCAGCGTACTTGTCGTGGTGGCAGGATTGGGACTGAATGCCGCCGTCACGCCGTTGGGTAAGCCCGACGCGGAAAGAGTGAGGCTTCCGCTGAAGCCGTTTAACGGCGTGATGGTGATCGTGCTCGTCCCTTGACCACCCTGCGTAATGGTGACTGCGTTCGGTGAGGCTGAGAGACTGAAGCCCTGCACCGCGAGGCTGAGCGTCGTGGTTTTCGTCAGCGCACCCGACGTGCCGGTGATCGTCACCGTAACCGTGCCCGTGGCAGCCGCAGCGCTGGCCGTCAAAGTCAGCGTACTTGTCGTGGTGGCAGGATTGGGACTGAACGCCGCCGTCACGCCGTTGGGTAAGCCCGACGCGGAAAGAGTGACGCTTCCGCTGAAGCCGTTCGACGGGGTGATGGTGATCGTGCTCGTCCCTTGGCTGCCTTGCGTGATGGTGACTGCGTTCGGTGAGGCTGAGAGACTGAAGCCCTGCACCGCGAGGCTGAGCGTCGTGGTCTCCGTCAGCGTACCCGATGTGCCGGTGATCGTCACCGTAACCGTGCCCGTGGCAGCCGTAGCGCTGGCCGTCAAAGTCAGCGTACTTGTCGTGGTGGCAGGATTGGGACTGAATGCCGCCGTCACGCCGTTGGGTAAGCCCGACGCGGAAAGAGTGACGCTTCCGCTGAAGCCGTTTAACGGCGTGATGGTGATCGTGCTCGTCCCTTGACCACCCTGCGTAATGGTGACTGCGTTCGGTAAGGCTGAGAGACTGAAGCCCTGCACCGCGAGGCTGAGCGTCGTGGTTTTCGTCAGCGCACCCGACGTGCCGGTGATCGTCACCGCAACCGTGCCCGTGGCAGCCGTAGCGCTGGCGGTCAAGGTGAGCGTACCGCTGCTGGTGGCAGGATTGGGACTGAACGCTGCGGTTACGCCGTTGGGCAGGCCCGACGCGGAAAGAGTGACGCTTCCGCTGAAGCCGTTTAACGGCGTGATGGTGATCGTGCTCGTCCCTTGACCACTCTGCGTAATGGTGACTGCGTTCGGTGAGGCCGAGAGACTGAAGCTCGGCGGAGCATTCACGGTGAGGCTGAGCGGCATGGTATTCGTCAGCGTACCCGAGGTGCCGGTGATCGTCACCGTAACCGTGCCCGTGGCAGCCGTAGCGCTGGCCGTCAAGGTGAGCGTACCGCCGCTGGTGGCAGGATTGGGACTGAACGCTGCGGTTACGCCGTTGGGCAGGCCCGACGCGGAAAGAGTGACGCTTCCGCTGAAGCCGTTCGACGGGGTGATGGTGATGGTGCTCGTCCCGTTGCTACCCTGCGCGATGGTCACGCTGCTCGGACTGGCTGTAAGCGTGAAGCCTACCGGCCAGTTATTCACCAGATTGTAAGCGTTCACTGTCCCGATTCCGGTCGCGAAGTCCCAGCCGGTTGTAGTGCCGTAAGCTGGCTGATAAGCGCTGTTGGAAGTGGAGAGCACACCGTTTGTGCCGGAGGGCAGGTAGCAGTTGTTCATGCCGAGGGTGTCCGTGCCGACACAATCCACATCATTGTCGCCCAGCGTCACGTCGTAGAAAATGCACGAATGGCCAACCCGATTCCCGAGGCTTGAATTGCAGGAACTGTCGCCGCTGGTGCCATACTGGCTGGCCGCCAGGCTGTAATAGACGGGATTCGGATTGCCTTGGCGTGCGCCGGCGTTCTGATTCACGAGGGCCTGGATCCCAGCCATGATCGGCGCGGCGAACGACGTGCCTCCCGCTCCCAGCCAAGTGTCAGGCGCGCCGGTGCAGGTGTAGCCTCGACCCGTAAAGCATGCCAGGTAATAGTGATCCCAAACTCCGTCAGCGGCGAACAGCGAAACATCGGGAATGTCGCGCACACCGTCGCTGGGATTTCCGACCAGCGTTTGCCACGACGGTTTTGGCCACCCGGCGCACGTTCCACTTACTACATCTGATTGCGATGGCGATCCCGTAGCACAGCCGCTGGGCCCACCGCTGCCTGACACCGTGCTGATGTAATCACTTTCGCCCGCGCTGCTGTTGCAGAAGCCACTGGATCCGAAAGTTTGGCTAAAGCCGTTGAACTCCGCGATTAGGCTGCTAGCGCAGGAATCGTTCCAGGGAATTTCGGGGACATAGGACTTGGCCGATCCATAGGTTGGCGAGTTGCTAGCATTCCAGTACGTGCTGTTAGTGCCGGCGTAAGTGTCGCCATAGTCGGTCCCGCCCACGGATACGTTATAAGGAGTCGATGTGAAACCACTGACTCCGATACCATAAGTGGCGATATCCTCGAATGCGCTTGAGCTGCACATCGTCGCGCCGTTATCGCCAGCGGCAACGAAGACCGCGACACCTTCCGTGACCGCCTGCTGATAGGTCGAGTTGAAAGCTGCATTGGCCGATGCGCCGTT
>Ga0316363_10000561_pt1 | contig 46004 bp, 29 predicted proteins | sample Sb_taG_3_FD_200459 | JGI IMG/M metagenome (GOLD analysis project Ga0316363, IMG submission 200459) | Peat soil microbial communities from Weissenstadt, Germany - Sb_50d_a_PC metaG (v2) (version 2) | ecosystem: Environmental > Terrestrial > Soil > Wetlands > Peat | place: Germany: Weissenstadt...
GCACTTACTGACATCTGCAAGTTGTTGATTCCACGTTTGACCAAGTGCCAAATCGGGCCGTTTCCGGGATCAAAATACCCTTTTTCCGCAGCCTGCTAGCAGAATCAGAGGGCGCGCAATCCGGCCCGCGCGAGCCAAGAAAAGCGACGAACTTCGGCTTTGCCGATCCAAACAACAGGAACGGGGTTAGTGCCAAGTTGACAGCTCTCTTTTCCGCCGAGCTTAGGCAAGGTCGTAGCGGCCAAGGTTCATCACCTTGTTCCACGCAGCCACGAAGTCCTTCACAAACGCCTCCTTCGAGTCGTCACATGCATAGAATTCCGCGATTGCTCGGAGCTGGGAGTTCGAACCGAAGACAAGATCGACACGGGTGCCGGTCCATTTGATTTCGCCCGTCGCGCGATCCCGCCCCTCAAACACGCCTTCCGATGTGGCGGACTTCTGCCATTTCGTATTCATGTCGAGCAGGTTGACGAAGAAATCATTCGTCAGCGTCCCGGGTCGGTTGGTGAAGACGCCGTGTTTGGACTGCCCGAAGTTAGCATTCAGGGCGCGCATGCCGCCGATGAGAACCGTCATCTCGGGGGCAGTCAGCGTCAGCAACTGCGCCCGATCCACCAGCAGTTCCTCCGCCGGTCTTTGGTGTCCTCTCCGGAGGTAGTTGCGGAACCCGTCTGCGGTCGGCTCCAGTACGGCGAACGAATGCACATCGGTCTCCTCCTGCGACGCATCCATGCGCCCCGGCGAGAAGGGAACCTTCACATCGCGGCCGGCCCTTTTCGCAGCTTCTTCGACGGCTGCGCAGCCGCCCAGAGCCGTCAGGTCGGCAAGCGAGACTTTCTTCCCGCCGGACTGCGAGCTGTTGAAATCCTTCTGGATCGCCTCCAGCTTCTGAAGCACCTTAGCCAATTCAGCCGGTTGATTCGCTTCCCAATCCTTCTGTGGCGCGAGGCGAATGCGTGCCCCGTTAGCCCCGCCGCGCTTGTCGCTGCCGCGGAACGTTGCCGCCGACGCCCAGGCCGTCGTCACCAGTTGGGAGATGGAAAGTCCGGATGCGAGGATATTGGCCTTCAGGGCGGCAATATCCTGCTCCCCGATCAATTCATGATCGACAGCGGGAACGGGGTCCTGCCACAGCAGCGGCTCCGCGGGAACGAGCGGGCCAAGGTACCGCGAAACAGGCCCCATGTCGCGGTGCGTCAGCTTGAACCACGCCTTGGCAAAGGCGTCTGCGAACTCCTGCGGATTCTCGTGGAAACGCTTCGAAATCTTCGCGTAGCTCGGGTCCACCTTCAGGGACAGGTCCGTCGTGAACATCATCGGGGCGTGCTTCTTCGACGGATCGTGGGCATCCGGCACGGTGCCCGCTGCGGATGCGTCCTTGGGCGTCCATTGGTGAGCGCCGGCGGGACTCTTCGTGAGTTCCCATTCATGGCCGAACAGGTTGTCGAAGTAGTTGTTGTCCCACTTCACCGGGTTGGTGGTCCATGCGCCTTCCAACCCGCTGCTGATCGTATGAACGCCATTGCCGTTGCCGAAACTGTTTTTCCAGCCGAGGCCTTGCTCTTCGATGTCGGCGCCCTCGGGTTCGGGACCGACATACTTGCTCGGATCGGCGGCGCCATGGGCTTTGCCGAACGTGTGTCCGCCGGCGATGAGGGCTACCGTCTCCTCGTCATTCATCGCCATTCGGGCGAAGGTCTCTCGGATATCCGTTGCCGCGGCGACTGGATCCGGATTTTGATTGGGCCCTTCCGGATTCACGTAAATCAGGCCCATCTGAACAGCGGCCAGAGGATTCTCGAGCTGACGATCGCCGCTGTAGCGCTCGTCCGCCAGCCACTTGCCCTCAGGCCCCCAGTAAATGTCCTCTTCGGGCTCCCAGACGTCCTCTCGCCCGCCGCCGAAACCGAAGGTCTTGAACCCCATCGACTCCAATGCGACGTTACCGGCGAGAACCATCAGGTCGGCCCAGGAGATTTTCCGGCCGTACTTCTGCTTGATCGGCCAGAGCAACCGGCGTGCCTTATCGAGGCTCACGTTGTCCGGCCAGCTGTTGAGGGGCGCAAATCGCTGTGCTCCGGCACCCGCGCCGCCTCGACCATCGGCGATACGGTACGTGCCTGCGCTGTGCCACGCCATACGGATGAAGAACGGCCCATAGTGGCCGTAGTCCGCGGGCCACCAGTCCTGCGATGTCGTCATCAAGGCATGGAGGTCCTTGATTACGGCATCCAGATCGAGGCTCTTGAATTCTTCGGCATAATTGAACTCCTTGTCCATAGGATCGGACAGGGGGGAGTGCTGGTGCAGGATCTTCAGGTTCAGCTGATTCGGCCACCAGGCCGCATTCGCCGGGGCCCCGGCCGCCGTGTGTCTGCGAGCGCCGCCCGATACCGGGCACTTGGTTTCGGTTGACAATTTTTGTTCCTGATTATCGGGGACAGGCGCCCCCGCTGCGGTGGTGAGTTTCTTATCCATACGTTTATCTTCCTTCGAATTAGTCAAGAAAAACTGTGACGAACTACGAACCCATCCTGGCTTTCCCATTCGTGCAATCGCCGCCGGGTGCGCTCGCTGACGCGCGCCATTCATCCGGTATCTACACGCCTGCGACACTTAACCGGAAGCCTGCCGGGGAGCGCACTTCGTGCAGAGCCCCCGGAAAATGAGTTCGCATTCCCGAACGATTCGCTTACCGAGGGAGCCTGAGGCAGGCCTGGGCACGTCGTACCACTCAATGTCCTCAACATTGCCGCAGCGGTCGCAGATGAAGTGGTGATGCCGCATGCCTTTCGCATCGAATCGCGCGGCGCGGCCCTCGACGGCCACTTCACGCACCAAACCCGCCTGCACCAAGTCCCGCAGATTGTTATAAGTCGTGGCCCTTGAAGTGCATGGATCCAGGCGATTCACGGCTTCGAAGATTTCCGCAGCCGTGGGATGACTGTCGTGTTCCATCAAGAATGCCATCACGGCGTAGCGCTGCGGAGTGCACCGCAACCCACTGCGCACCAAGGACCTTTTAATCGCCTCGGCTTCCATGAAGAATTTAGATTATGTCTAAAGTGATACTTTGTCAAGACTCATGCTTTTGATTGTCAAGCCTCTTTAGAAATGTCCCTCGTTTCGCCTCAATAGAAATGTCCCTTTGGCGACCTTGAGTGGCGGTCGCGCGGGGTGTGCGCGGCGAAGGAAAATCTTTTCCGTTTTTGAAAAGATTTTCTGGAGCGCACCCTGGACGGCGAGGACCGTTCTGAAACATGGAGCTGAAGGGAAAGGGGGCGGGGTCTCAGGGGGATTTCCCCCTGGCGGGGGTCCGGGGCAGCGCCCCGCGCGCCTTACCGCCCGCCGTATTTGCGCGCGGCATAAAAGATCCGCTCTCCTCCCCATAACGGCCACCGGATGTTACGTCGTGGTCGCTTGCACCTTCTGGCCCTCCGACCAACGCTTCCGCCACGGGTGATCGGCGGCTGGTGTCCACCGCCTTACCATTGGTCGCTTCGGTGGCGGCGCCGCCTTGCGGGGCCGCTGTTCCAACTCGTGCCATCGTAGTTTCGTGCGCTTCCACCAGATGCTCAGGGAGCCGTCTCGATGCTCTCGCACCACCACCGTGGCCCCGCGATCGATGCGCACCTTCTGCCCCTCCCGTTCGAGCTGGAGCCAGCGTTTGCCGTATTGCACCACCCAATCCGGGGATACGATGCGCTCCTCTTTCAGGCAGAACACCTGCTCCAAATCCAGCCCGGGTGGCAAGCGCAGGTGATAGTCCGCCGGTTCTCGGGCAACCACCGCATATTTCGCATTGTGTTGCGCCAGGTAATGATCGGCCAGAAACTGATTGGCGTCCTCGTACGTGCTGATCCTCTTCAGCCGCATCTTCTTGATCAGCCGGTCCTGATGGGTGCCGTGTCCACGCTCCACACGCCCTTTCGCCTGCGGCGAATTGGCCCCGATCAGTTCGATCCCCAGCTTCTGGCACATGCGCCCGAATTGCGAAATCGGCACAATGCCTTCCTGCTGCTGCCGCGCCGTCGGCGCGTGGTGATACACCGTCTTCCAGTCCACGTACAGCGCCCGCGGTACACCGTACTCCCGCACCCACGATCGCAGCGTATCCGCTACTCCCCAGGTGGTTTCTTCGTCTGCGAACGTGGCCAGGCTCGTACTCGTCGCGTCGTCCACCATGTGGATGAGACATCCGCGCGGCCCGCGATCCTCCAGCCAAGCCTCGAAACTTCCATCCATCTGCACCAGTTCCCCGAAATGCGGCCGCCGCGCGCGCCGCTGGCGGTATGGCTTCCGCTTCCGTTCTCGCGTCCACAGCCCCGCCCTCAGCATCCACCGGCGCAGTGTCTCAGCGTCCACCTTCAGCCCGTGGTCTTCCTCCAAGTGTTCCGCCGCCAAGGTCGGCCCGAACCGCTCCCCGGGCGCCCCGCTGTAATGCTTCCGCACCAGCGCCAGAATCCGTTGCCGCTGCTTGGCGGGCGCCGCTCGATTCGAGGGCTTGCCCGCGTTACCGTGCACCAGCCCCCGCGCCCCATAGTCCCGAAACCCAATGTAAATCCGTTTCAGTTGCCGGTAGCTCAACCCCAACATCTCACTGGCTTCCACTTGGGTCAGCTCATCCGCTTGGACCCTCCTCAGTACACCGGCTCGTCGTACCTCTTCCTCGCTCATCCATGTCCTTCCCAACTGGACCTCCCAGTCCAGTTTGAAGGGACATTTCTATCGAGGTACTAAAGGGACATTATCATGGAGGTTCAACACAAATACGGAAATATTAGTGTGGTTTGAAACGTGTCCACGACAGTGGTCCGATCCGCCGAGGGCTGGAGTCGGAGCGGAACGGTCACGCATGTGTTAAATTTGGCGGAGGGGACAGGCCAGTGCTGGATCATCGGTTGTTTCTTCATGTGGCGGTTGCCGTGCTTGCCGCGTGCGGTCTGTCGTACTCGCAGGAGTCTCCTGAGCCGATCCTCCAGCGGGCCATTGCCCTGCACCAATCGGGCGACGTGGAGAGGGCTATCCCGCAGTATCGGGCATATCTGAAGGCCCGGCCCGATCATGTCGATGCCCGCTCCAACCTCGGCGCCGCACTGGCAAGCAGCGGACGCTATGAAGAAGCCATCACCGAATACCGGGAAGCATTGAAGCGCCGGCCCGGAGATCCGCGTATCTGGCGGAATCTGGCGCTCGCCTTTTATAAGTCGGGTCAAATCTCGGAGGCTGCTGCGGAGTTCTCACATCTGCACGAGTCACAACCGGCCGACCTGCAGGTCACGCTGTTGCTGGCCGACTGCTGGCTCCGTCAGGGTCTGGACCGCAAAGTCATCGACCTCCTGACTCCATTGGAAAGCCGGCAGGCGAGCGACCTGGCCGTCGCCTATCTGCTCGGGACGGCGCTCCTTCACGATAAGCAGATCGAACGCGGCCAGCAGATGATCGATCGCATCCTGCGAAACGGCGATTCAGCGGAGGCGCATCTTCTACTCGGAACCGCCAAGATGACCGCGATGGATTTCCCTGCCGCGATCGCCGACTTCGAGAAGGCCGTCGAGTTGAATCCTCACCTGCCCGACGTCTACTCTTTCCTCGGGCTGGCACATAAGGAGAGCGGCGATATGGACGCCGCCCGCGCCGATTTCCAAAAGGAAATCGAACAGAATCCCAACGATTTTGAATCCAACCTGAACCTGGCTGTTCTGCTCAAGCAGGATCAGGATTTGGACGGCGCCCGAAAGTTGCTCGACCGCGCCTTGCGCGTGCGTCCGGGCGACCTGGGTGCGCTCTATCAGGTAGCGACCCTCGATCTCGGCGCCGGCAGGATCAACGAAGCCCGGATGGGGCTGGAGAAGATCGTCAAGCAGGCGCCGGCGTTTGTGGAAGCGCACATCTCCCTGGCCACCGTCTATTACCGCCTCAAGCGAAAAGAAGACGGCGATCGCGAAAAAGCGCTGGTGCTGAAACTGACGGCCGAGCGCGAGGCGAAATCGGCCAAGTAGGATGCCGCTTCCTCACGATGCCCCGCACGGAACCAGGCCCAGGGGCACTGCGTCACTGAGCGGTTGTGCGCTCTTCGATTGACAAGATCTGGTCCCCAGCCACGTTACGCAGGATCTGACGGATGCCGCTGGGCCATTTAATCTCGATCTCGCGTATCGTTTTCGATGCGCCAAGGCCGAAGTGGACCCGTGAATCGCTCGAGCAGGCATACCCGGCTGCGGTCGTGACCTGGTTATATTGTTTTGAACCGTCCGCGCCGGTGATCCGGATCTGGGCGCCCAGGCCCATGCGGTTGCTTTTGGTGCCGGCCAGTTTCAACAGAATCCAGTGGTTCGTGTTCCGTGAAATATTGTGGAAGTACTTCGCCCTGCCGTTCAGGACAGTCACCACCGCGTCGATGCGCCCATCGTTGTCGAGATCGCCGAAGGCTGCTCCGCGGTGAGCCGCAGCCTTCTGGAAATCGGCCCCGGCTTCGGTGCTCACCTCCTGGAACCTGCCGCGGCCCAGGTTGCGGAAGACGGAATTCGGCTCCTCGTAGCGCCGGTTGGAGAACAGGGCCACATTGTCGAGGACGTTTCCGCGTGCCACAAAAAGGTCCTTCCAGCCGTCATTATCGAAATCGAAGATACCGTTCGACCAGCCTGACATAGTGCGCGTTTTGGAGAGCAGGCCTTTGTCGGTGATCTCCGAAAAACTGCGCCCTCCCTGGTTCAGATACAGCGGAAAGGACTCGTTCTCGATGGCGGTATGCCAGAGGTCCGGACGGCCGTCATTGTCCACGTCCTTGAAGTCGGCGCCCATGCCGGAGATGGCGTTGGCACTCTCCGGGTAGGCCACGCCGCTTTCGAAGGCGACTTCCTCGAACCGTTTGCCCCCGATATTGTGGAACAGGAAGTTGGGGTGATTGTCGTTGGCTACGAAGATGTCCATGAAGCCGTCCCCGTCGTAGTCGGCCATTACCGCTCCCATGCCCTTGCCGTAATGCTTGCTAAGGCCAGTCTCGGCGGAGACGTCGGTGAAGGTGCCATCGCCGTTGTTGCGGTAGAGGGTGTTGGGCAGCGGCGCGTAGTTATTGGGATGGCAGTAACTGCGCGCCTCGGGTTTTGGGCCGCAGAACGGGTCCTTGTTGACTTCCCATTTGCAGTAGTTCGACACAAACAGATCGGGGAGTCCGTCATTGTTGTAGTCCAGCCAGAGTGCCGAGACAGACCACATCTTCTTGCCGTCGAGAGTCCCTCCACCCACGCCTGCCTTGTCGGTTACGTCGCTGAACGTGCCGTCGTGGTTGTTGTGGAATAGCTGGTTCTTCGTCACACTGACGACGTAGAGATCCGGCCAGCCGTCGTTGTCGTAGTCGCCGACCGCCGCGCCCATTCCGTAGCCCGCGCCGGCCACACCCGCCTTAGTGGTGACGTCGGTGAAGGTGCCGTCGTGGTTGTTGTGGTAAAGGCGATTCCAGTACGCCGGCCCCTCCTTATTGAGCGATGGTATGGCCGCTCCGTTGACGAAATAAACATCCAGGAAGCCGTCGTTATCGTAGTCCAGCAGCGCGACGCCGGCCACCATGGTTTCCGGCTGGTTTTTGTTTGGCGTGGGAGAACTGTTGGAGAGGAAGTCCAGCCCCGACCGGTGGGCCGTCTCCTCGAAGACGATTGGGCCTGCGCCCGACTCTGCCAGGATGATCGAGACCACGACAGCAATCCAAATCAAGGTCTTCATGGCCCAGGACTTCAGTCTAACAGGCGGGCTGACCGGCTCGCTGCCCGCTGCTGCCGGAGTTACGCCTCCCGGGCGTTCTCGGAGTTTGATTTTGGTCCGCGTTCGCAGGGGCAGGGCAGCGGCTCATGATACCTTGAAATCGGAGGGCCCTTTGAAGCGCGCGATCGTTCTGGCAGGCTCGGGCATCAGCGCCATTTTGTTCCTGGCTCTCCCCCCTGGAAGACCCGCATCACCGCCGAAGCGGCCCCGCTTCGTCGATGTGGCGTCCCGCTCCAGGATCTCCTACGTATCGAACAACAGTTTCACTGGCAGGAAATATTTTCCGCAGCCGATGTGCGGTGGGGTAGCCGTGTTCGATTTCGATAACGACGGCAAGCTGGACATCTTCTTCACCAACGGCGCCAAATTGCCCGACCTGAAGAAGACAGACCCTTCCTACTACAACTGCCTGCTGCGCCAGAAGGGCGACGGAACCTTCGAAGATGTCACGGCCAGGGCCGGCCTGGCGGGAGAGGGGCTCGGTTTCAATTTCGGAGTCGCGGTGGGAGACTACGACAACGATGGCTTCGAGGACCTCTTCCTCTGCGGCGCCGGCAGAAACACACTCTATCACAACAACGGCGACGGCACGTTTACCGATGTTACCGCCGTCTCCGGCATTGGCGCCAAACCGCCTGATACGCTCAGCGTGGCCGCCGCCTGGTTCGATTATGATAACGACGGCCTGCTGGATCTAATCGTCTCCAACTACACCATCTGGAGTCCGCTGACGGACTTCCGCTGCACCATGGACAACCGCGACTACTACTGCGATCCGCGGCGTTATACCAGTGTTCCGCACCGGCTCTACCACAATCTGGGGAACGGCAAGTTCGCGGATGTGACCGTCAGGTCGGGGTTCGCCGCCACACCGGGCAAAGGCATGGGGATTTCCATCGCGGACTTCAACGACGACGGCTGGATGGATGTGTTCATCGCCAACGATACGGAGCCCAATGCGCTGTTCATCAACCAGAAGAACGGAACTTTCGAAGAGAAGGGACTGGAGTTGGGGGTTGCTTACAACGACAACGCCCACACCGGCTCTTCCATGGGTTCCGACGCCAAGGACTTCAACAACGATGGCAAGGTGGACATCTTCTATAACAACCTGATGGGCCAGATCTGGACGCTGCTGCGGAATCGCGGAGACCTGTTCGAGTCCTATTCCTATGCCTCCAAGGTCCAAAAGCTGAGCACACCCTATTCCGGTTGGAGCAACGGCTTTATCGATTACAACAACGACGGGTGGAAGGATATCTATTCCTCCAACGGAGATGTCGACCAGGTCAACGAAAAGTCCCCGCAGCACGACACCATGTTCGAAAACGTGGACGGCAAATCATTCATCGACGTCTCCGAAGAGATGGGCAAGGATTTTCTGCACAACGGCTACCAGCGCGGTTCGGCTTTTGCCGATCTGAACAATGATGGATCTCTGGATATCGTCGTGACCTCCCTGAACGAAGCTCCCCGCATCCTGATGAACACTGCCGACAGCGGCAACCACTGGCTGGTACTGAGCCTGGTCGGACACAAGAGCCCGCGCGACGCCATCGGAGCGAAGGTCAAGCTGACTACCGCTTCCGGCCGGATCCTTTACAACCATGTGGCCATCAGTGTCGGATTCATGTCCTCCAGCGACAAACGCGTCCACTTCGGCCTGGGCGCGGAAACCAAAATCCGCTCCATCGAAATTCGCTGGCCCAGCGGGATCCAACAGGTTCTCAGGAACGTGACCGCCGACCAGTTCCTGAAAATTGACGAGCCCCGGTAATCACCGGCGGATTTCTCACAAATTCGGAGCGCCCGATATCGCTAACGGGTGAATTTGACTTGTTTCGGTCCTGCAAATATGTTTATACTGTCTACAGTCCGTTAACTGTCACTCGTTACGAGAGTGCTGCGTGGCGTCCGCCCGAACACGAGCGGAGGGGTTCTTAAGCTGGTAGGCCATTTCCACAGGGGGCGAAGGGGGCAATATGGGACGCAGGGGTATCATCTTATTTGTAATCCTCACGGCATTCTGGGTTTGCCTTGAGTCAACCAGTCTGCGGGCGCAGTCTCTTTTTGCGACTCTCACGGGAGTGGTTTCCGATCCGTCGGGGGCGGTGGTTCCGCAGGCAAAAGTAAGACTGAAAAACGAGCAATCGGGCTCGCTGCGCGAGACCGTCACCAATTCTGACGGATACTACACTTTCGCCTCCGTGGCGGTTGGTGATTTCACTTACGAACTCACCGTCGAGACAAAAGGGTTTGTCACCTATAAGGGGACTGGGATTTCTCTTGGCGGCGGCGAAAAACGCAATATTAACGTCGGCCTTACGGTGGGCAGCACAACGGAAACGGTAGAGGTGACCGCCGCCCTCGGCGAGCTGACGACGGTGGATTCGGGCGAAAAGTCCGCAACGTTGACCAGCAAGGAACTGCAGAACTTTGTGCAGGTCGGCAGCAACGCGGCTTCCTTCATCGGGATCATGCCGGGGTTCGGCATCCAGAACGGCACATCGAACCACGCCAACTTCAACGGTGGGACCATCGGCATCAACGCCAACGGCGATGCCGGCAGCCAGAGTCCCCTCAACAATGCGTACTCTTACAACGGGCTGCCCGCCAACTCGCTGGACATCACGGCGGATGGCGCGCACACGTCGGACCCGGGGTGCAACTGCGACACGCCAGTCAATCCCAACCTGGACATGATCGCCGAGTTCAAGGTGCTGACTTCCAACTTCAGTGCGGAGAACCAGAAGGGCCCCGCGGTGGTAAGTTCGGTGGCCAAGTCCGGCGGCCAGCAGTTCCATGGTTCCGCGTTCTTCTATGCCAGGAACTACGAACTGAATGCCAACGACGCTTTGTTTAACGCCAGCGGCCAGGGGCGCACGCAGAACAAGTACTATTATCCGGGCGGCACCGTGGGCGGTCCGATTCTGATTCCTGGTACGCGCTTCAACAAGAACCGGAACAAGCTGTTCTTCTTTACGGGTTACGAGTTCTTCTACCAGGTGTTGGACACCGGTCTGCTGCGCGCTACCGTGCCCACGCCGGGCATGCTTACCGGTAATTTCTCCCCGTCCGAGATCGCCAAGGAAGGTGCCATCACCGCTACCGGCGCCCCTCCGAGCCAGCTCAACGCCGCGTCCCTGGCCAAGTATCCCGGCGGGATCATTTCCACTTCGCAGCTTGATCCGAACATGCTCGCCCTGATGAAGCTGTACCCGGCTCCCAACTCCGATCCCAACGCCACGGGCGGATACAACTACGTGCAGGCCGAGAACTTCAACCAGAACAACACACAGTGGATGTCGCGGGTGGACTACAACATCAGCGACAATACCAAGCTGTTCGTTCGCTACAATTTGCAGCGCGAAACGCAGTTGTTCCCGGTGGGGCTGTGGTGGCGCAATGGCGGCCAGGTTCCGTATCCGACTCCGGTCGAAGGAAAGAACCGCTCCGATTCCGCGACGGCGTCGCTGACTCACGTGTTCAGCCCGACCATGACAAACGAGTTTGTCTTCGCTTACACCTTCATCGGGTTCCCCAATGTGTTCGCAGATCCGACGAAGGTGGACCGCAGCAAGGTAGGGTACAACTATAAGGGCATCTTTAAGAACGGCGTGACGCAGATTCCGTCGTTTGGCCAGTTCGGCGGTGAAGCGGCGCTGGTCTTCAACCCCGGCGGTTTTGAAGCGGGCGGACCGTCGGCTGGTTTGTACGCCAACAAGTACATGCCCAGCCTCAGCGACACCGTTACCAAGGTCTGGGGTACTCACACCATCAAGGCCGGCTTCTACTGGGAGTATATCCGCAACGCCCAACCGGCCAATAACAATACCAACGGTGAGTTGCAGGTCAGCGCGAGCGCTGCCATCTCGCTCGGCAACCCGTATGCCGACCTTGCCACCGGTACTCTCAGCGGCGGGTACAACGAGAGTTCCCTCAACCGCATCAATGATATCGCTTACAACACCTATGAAGTTTTCGTCCAGGATTCCTGGAAGGTGACCCAGAGCCTGACGTTGGAACTCGGCCTGCGGATGAGTCACTTCCAGCCCTGGGCCGACCGCCTCGGATTCGGTTACTCGATCTTCGACTACTCCCAGTACAAGTCCACTTGTCTGCCCACCGATTACTGCGGCTTCGAGTGGCACTCGCGCAATCCGGGTGTGCCTCTTGCTGGCTTCCCGACACGCGCCCTGTTCTATCAGCCGCGGTTCGGCTTGGCTTGGGACGTCTTCGGCAAGGGCAAAACCGTAATCCGCGGTGGCTGGGGCCGCTTCTACTTCCACGCCGGCCAGTTCACCAACGGCCTGGATGTTTCCGCCGGCGTCAAGACCATCAATCCTCCAACGACGAGTGCCAACGGCACCCCGCTGATGGCGAGCCAGCTGGACACGGGTAACTACTCCCTGAGCGCACTGTCTCCGGCCGCCGTCGACGGCAAGGACGACAAGCAGCCGTACACCGACAGCTACAGCTTTACGATTGCGCAGCGAACGCCGTGGTCCGGCTTGCTGGAAGTCGCCTATGTGGGCAACACAAGCTCGGATATCCCCAATGGCGGCAATGGCGGCAGCATCGGCGCCAACAGCTATAACATCAACCTTGTGCCGGTCGGCGCGATGCTCTCGAGCAAGAACGGCGGAGCTGATCCCAACCTGCTCATCGCGGACAACTTCCGCCCGCTGCTGGGCTTCTCCGATCTGAACCTGACCACCAACAACCTCTACTCCAATTACAACTCGCTGCAAGTGACCTGGGCTCGCACCCAGGGACGCTACACGCTCAATTTGAACTATACGTACGGCAAGGCGTTGGGAATCCTCTCGGCCTACAACCAGTTCAATGTGGCCTCCAACTACGGTGTGCTGGCGGCCAGCCGCACCCAGATCTTCAACGCGGCCTATTCGATCGAGTTGGGCACCTTCACCCACGGCAAAGTGGCCGGCGGCTTCGTCAACGGCTGGCAACTCTCCGGCATCACGCAGCTTCAGAGCGGCGCCAACCTGGCGGCTAACAGCGGTGAGAACTTCGGGCTCAACCTGAATAGCTACAAGATTCCGGGCACCCAATTCAATGTCAGCAACGTCTCGATCCTGGGCACGCCGGATATCCAGCTGCAACCTATCCTGACGTGCAATCCGGCCTCTAACCTCGGGCCGCATCAGTACGTCAACCCGAGTTGTTTCGCCATTCCGACGACGATCGGCTCGAATGGCCCAACGATTATGCCCGCGATCTACGGTCCGGCTTTCTTCAACTCCAATCTGGGGCTGTTCAAGAACTTCCAGATCAAGGAGCGGTCGAAGCTGCAATTCCGCTTCGATGGGTATAACTTCCTGAACCATCCGTTGTGGTCCTTCAACGGCAACAACCTGTCGCTGGGCTTCGACGGAACTACCGGGAAGGTGAATACGCCGAACTTCGGCACCGTTACCCAAAAGCAAGGGAACCGCGTAGTACAGCTTTCGGTGAAGTTCTACTTCTAACTTACCGCGCCCATCAGAAGCTGTACCAGCGTCAACAGCAGCCTGGCGCGGATAGCCCATCTGCGTGGATCCGGCGATCCGGCCGAGCGTGCCGGATGCGGATATCACGCCAGGCTGCCAGCCGTGCTGCCGTCGGCCTAACTACGCGCGATTTGAAGGAAACTCAACCGTGGGATGCGGCCGTCTCGAAAGTGCCGGCCTCGTTCTCTTGGACGGTAGTATGCTGTAAGGACAGGGGGGCCGAATCGTTGCGATTCATTCCGGACTCTGTACGGCTGCTGGCTCTCCTCGCCGTCCCCCCTCAATTCGCGGCCTTCGCGCAAGTACCCAAAACGGCGACGCCCCCGAACGCTGCGAACTACTGGGTGGTCAGCGGCCGGTTCATCGGTTCCGGGCGATGCGCCGAGTGCCATCCCGCGCAGGCCAAGAATTTCTATCGGAACAGCATGTCCCGGGCGCTGGAGCCAATCGGAACCTGCGCCATTTTGAATGGTGACATCCACTTTACCTGGACGGACGGGCAGTACACGTACTCGATTACCCGCGCCGGAGAAACAGTGTTCTACCGCGTTACGGACGGCAAGCAGACCTTCGAAACGGGCCTGTTGTATGCATTCGGCCAGGGCAAGGCAGGCCAGACCTACGTGTTTGACGTCGGCGGGCGCTTCTATGAGAGCCGCGTAAGCTATTACAGCAAGCTGAACGGCCTGGACCTCACTGTGGGCGCGATGAATAACAAACCGGACAACTTGCTCACCGCCGCGGGCCGGGTTATGGACGCCAACGAGGCTCGCAGCTGCTTCGGCTGCCACACTACCGGCGCGCGCGTGGGAAACGTTCTCCAGTTGAAGACGTATCAGAACGGCGTGCAATGCGAGAGCTGCCACGGTCCCGGTGGCGCACATGCGGACGGCATTCGGAATGGCAAACCCCAGCCGAACTCCATCCGGTCGTTGAAAGGAATGGACGCCCAGGATACCAACGAAATGTGTGGCGCTTGCCATCGCACCTGGGAGGCGGTCATGATGATGGGAATCAAGGGCATCAACAACGTGCGGTTCCCCCCCTATCGCCTCGCCAACAGTTCCTGTTTCTCACTGACGGATCGCCGCATTGCCTGCACCGCGTGCCACAACCCGCACGAAGGCCTGGTCAGCGACGACAAGTATTACGATTCGAAGTGTGCGGCATGCCACAACGGGGGGAATCTGTCGAGCAAAAAGACGTGTCCGGTGGGCAAGCAGGCTTGCACTTCGTGCCACATGCAGCGTGTTGAGCCGGCCGAGTCCCACCACGCTTTCCCCGACCACTGGATTCGGATTGTGCGCTCCAAGACCGACTACCCCGATTAGCGGGCGCACCAACCGGAGAAGAGCTCTTGGGAACGCTGTGGTGCCCGAAGGCCGGGCCAGCCGCGGGCGCGCCTTTCATACGAGTACGCTCGTGCGGAATCTCGACCCGGCGGCTTCCGCCGCGCGCCAGCTCTTCAATCTTCCGGTATTGCGAATTTGTCGCCGGTGTCGGCCACCCATTGCTTCAGGCGCGCGATCATCCTATTGCGCTCCGGGCGGTAGCGGTTCAATTGCGCCAGATTCATTTCCTCGTACGGATCTTCGTTCAGATTGAACTGGAGCCAGGAGCGGCTCTCGAAGCACACGTATTTCCAACCGTCGCGGGTCTCTATGCCGCGGTATGGAGAGTTGGGCGTATCCGGCTGGCCAGTGGGAACCACGGATTGCAGGCAAAAACCAAAACCACGCAAGCGGGATGCGGGATTAGCGGGTATTGCCTGTCACTTCGGCGCCTTGAGTGGAAGGCTTAGCCACGCGAGACCGACATCCCGCCCCATATTACCGCTACTGGTGGCCGAAGAGTCATAAAACAGCGCCAGCCGACGACCGACTCGGACGACAGAAGGCATACCAATACATCGCTTGCTCCAACTGCAGTTTGTCTGGTCGAGAACAATTGCGCGTTGTTCGGGATTCCAGCGGCCTAGGTCCTGACTCCAGTAAACCCAGACGCTCTCGGTATATTCGCCTCCCTCGTCCAGCCCGACATGGTTCGTGAAGAGAAACCACGTACGATTTGACGGCTCGAAATACAACGCGGAGTTTTCGATCTGGTGCTCTGGAGGCAGGGCCGGCCGGGGATCGATCTCCCACGTTCCGTCCAGATTTCTTGTGCGGGCAATCGACACGGTCCGCAGTAACCGTCGCCCAGGTTGATCCGTGAACGCGGCCGCGCTGAAAAACATCAGGTATTCTTCGCCGTGTTTAACAATTTGACCCGGGCTCGCAGTATCGGCGTAGTAGGTGCCCGGCTTTGTTCGGAACGGGACAACGTCTCGCTGCTTTCTCCAGGGACCTTCAGGATGAAGGCTCTTTGCCACCAGCGTGAAGTATGGCACGGCGGGAATGCGGTTCGGAGCCGCGGAGGTCGTTCGCGAACCGACGTAGAACATACGCCACCACTTGCCGTCGAACACGGTCCAGGGCGAACTCGCTGTCCCGGCATCGTCTTCGCTGGGCTCGCCGAGGTCGAGCACGGGGCCCTTGAGATCCCACTGCCGGAGATCGCGACTGACCGCTAAACAGGCCCGCCACCCCGTTGGCCCGGCGCCATCGTAATGTAGAAAGTAGGTCTTTTTGAATCGAAAACAGATCGCTTCCCTTGCACCAAGATAATCGCACTTCGCCGGGCCTTGTCCGTGCCGAATGATCGGACCGGAGTCTCTGGCATCGAGGCGCAAAACCGCAGCAGGTCGGCCGTCCGGATATGACCGCCTCGTCCCCGCAATCTTTGGAGTTCCAGCCGTCGCATCGGTTTGCGCAACGAGATTTCGCACCGCGGAGCAGACATGAGCAAACAGAACATTCGAGAAAATGTTCCTGCGGCTCATGCCTCCGTGCGTTGTTCCGCTGGCAAGTGAGATTTTCACAACTTCTTTCACGCTAACACAAGCGGCTTAAAATCATTCGTGCACGCCTCCCGCGTCTTCCTACGAGCGATCGCGCGATGGCACGCCAGGCCTCGCCGGCATCGAACGCGCTCTCGAAGCCGGCAACCACCCGCCGCCCGCCGGCCGAAGCCACCCCTGTGGATGTGATAGACTGATTTCCACTCGACGTCATAAGTGTTAAGTGAGCCGCCTTACGGCGGCATCGATTCAAGTTTCGCGGGGGAGGAATCCAATTGAACGCGGGACGGCCGTTCTGTAGGCGGTGGTGGGTGCTCTGGGTTTTGCCGATGGCCGCAGCGTCGTCGCGGCAGGACCAGCCGATCGCATATTCCCATAAACAACATCTCCAGCTTGGGTTGCAGTGCCTCGATTGCCACAGCTCCGCGGACACCGCCGCTGCGGCGACTCTGCCATCGGTTCGAAAGTGTATGCTCTGTCACGCGAAGATTGCCGCGAACAAGCCGGAGATTCAGAAGGTGGCGGGCTACTCGAACAAGAACCGCGAGATACCCTGGCAAAGGGTCTATGGCTTTCCGCCCGAGTCGCTGGTGGAATTCAAGCATGCGCCGCACTTCCGCGCCAAAATCGATTGCGCCGTCTGCCACGGAGATATGACACAGGCGACCACCGCCGAGCGCCTGGTGAAGCACACCATGGGTACGTGTGTAAGCTGTCATCGGCAATACAAAGCTCCGGACGACTGCGCGGCATGCCACTACTGAAAGATATGGCCTGACAGATGGATCGCCGCGACTTTTTCCGGATTGTCTCCGCCACGTCGGCGGGCGCGTTGGCGGGCGGCTGCGGCCGAAAGGCCGAGAAGCTCATTCCCTTGCTCGTGCCGGCGCACGAAATCGTGTTGGGTGAGGAGCAATGGCATCCGGCAGTGTGCACCGAATGCTGCGCCGGCTGTGGCACGCTGGTACGGATCATGGAAGCCGTTCGCACCGTTGAGCGCAACGGCGAGCAGGTGCGCGAGCGCATCGCGGCCATCAAGAAAATCGAAGGGAACCCCATCGACCCGGTCAGCGGTGGCCGGCTCTGCGCGCGCGGTCAGGCTTCGATACAAGGGCTCTATCATCCCGACCGGCTGCGCGGTCCTATGAAGCGCACGGGCGAGCGCGGGAGAGCGCAGTTCACGGGCCTTTCCTGGGACGAAGCCATCGGGCTGACTGCGGAGAAGATCGCGAGGGCGTGCGCTGTGGATCCGCGCGGGATTGTCTTCTTGACGGGACCTTCGACAGGAACACGCTCGCTCGCGATCGGACGGTTCACTGCCGCGCTGGGAGCGCCACCTCCGGTGGTGTGTTCGCTGGCCGATTTTGCCGTTGAACGTACGGCCGCCAAGATGTTGGGCTGGCGCGCGAGACTTCCGCTCTACGATCTCTCGAACGCGCAGTATGCCCTGAGTGTAGGCGCCGATTTCCTTGGCGGGTGGATTTCACCGGTTTACTACAACCGCCAGTTCGGTCACTTCCGCCAGGGCCGGCGGGAGGTCCGCGGCAAACTGGTACAGGCCGAGTCGCGCCTTTCGATCACCGCTGCCGCTGCGGATCTTTGGCTGCCGCTCCGGCCCGGCACGGAGCCGCAGTTCCTGGCGGCGGTCGCGCGCATCCTGCTCGATTCGAACCTGGCCCGGCGGCGGGATCTGCTTCCTCCAGGAGTGCTTCAGACGCTTCAGGCCGCCGATCCCGCAACCCTGTTAGCATACTGCGGCCTGGAGGAGAAGCGGGTCCGCGAGGTTACACAGGAACTGGGCGAGTCCGAAGCCCCGGTCGTGATCGCCGGGGCTTCCATCGTGCAGAGTAATTCACTCGACGCCCTGATGATTTCCCACTACCTCAACCTGATGCTGGGGAACGTGGGGAAGAAAGGCGGTGTGCTGCCTTCGGCAGTTACCGTGCCCACGGATTCGGAGATCCATCCAACCACCGAGGCGCTGGCGCGCGCAAAGGTCGTGTTGATGGATGGCACGAATCCTGCGTACACCTTGCCGCGCTCCAGCGGCGTTCTCGACGCTCTGGGCCGGGCCGAGGCGGTGATCAGCTTTGCACCGTTCCTGGATGACTCGGGCGCATGGTCCGATCTCCTGTTACCCGGCCATCACGCACTCGAATCCGCCATTGCGGTCGCGCCCACGGTTTCTCCCCGGCCGGCTTTGACCGTGGCAACCCCTTTCGTCGAACCGCTCTACGACACTCGCGCCGCCGAGAACACGCTCGCAGACCTTGCTCGCAAAATGGGTTTTGAGTATCGGGCCGACACTCCGAAAGACGTCGTGGAGAAGGTGCTGCCGGCCGGCGTCACGTTCGACGATGTGGCTGACCAGGGAGGACTCTGGCTGGAACCCGAAGCAGGGCCGCCGACGGGTGCAATCGAAGACAACCCGCTCGAACTCAGCGCGGCGGCATTCGAAGGGGACGCCGCACAGTTTCCGATGCAGTTCCAGCCGTATCTCGGGTTGCAGTTTCACGACGGCAGCGGTTCGAACCTTCCCTGGATGCAGGAGCTGCCGGATCCCGCGTCGAGCTCGATCTGGGGATTGCCCGTTGAGATCGATCCCAAGACCGCCGCGGATTTGCGAATCACCAACGGTGACATGGTTCGCGTGGAGTCGTCGCACGGCTCGCTCGAAGCGCCGGCCTTTGTGCACCCCGGCGCCGTGCCGGGCGTAGTCAGCATGGCCATCGGAGACGGGCACACCCACTACGGACGGTACGCTTCGGCCCGCGGTGCCAACCCGCTCTCGATCCTCGCGCCGGTATGGGAGAAGTCCACCGGCGCGCTCGTGCTGGGCGGCACGCGCATACGACTGTCGCGTGTCGGCGGGCCTCGATCGTGGATTCAGTTTTCCACGCAGGACCGGCAAGAGAGAGGTTTCGATCATAGATAACATGGAACACCGTTGGGGAATGGCCATCGACCTGGACCGCTGCACGGGATGCGAAGCCTGCGTGGTGGCGTGCCACGCGGAAAACAACCTGCCGCTTGCGGGTCCCGAAGGAGCGGCGAAGGGCCGCACCGCTCACTGGATTCGCATCGATCGTTACTACGAAGGCGAGTTCCCGGACGTGAAGGTCAAGTATATGCCGGTGCTTTGCCAGCACTGCGACGATGCGCCCTGCGAGCCGGTCTGCCCCACCTACGCGACCTATCACAATCCAGAGGGCCTCAACGTTCAGGTATATAACCGGTGCATTGGCACCTTCTATTGCGCTAATAACTGCCCATACACAGTGCGTTACTTTAACTGGTTTGAACCCGAGTGGGCGGAGCCGCTCGAGTTGCAGCACAATCCCGATGTCGCGGTGCGTATGGCCGGCGTCATGGAGAAGTGCACCTTCTGCATCCAGCGGATCAAGCGCGCTAAAGAGAGCGCCGCTGCCGACGGTCGCCCCCTCGCCGATGGCGACGTGCAGCCTGCTTGCGTGCAGTCTTGTGCCGCCGAGGCAATGGTCTTCGGCGACCTCAACGATCCTCGGAGCAAGGTGTCCCGCCTGGCGCAGAACGGCCGCTCCACGCGCCTGCTCGAGGAATTGGGGACCAGGCCGAAGGTCTTCTATCTGCAAAAGGCCCGGTAAGCGATGGCGCCGGAGCTCTTGCCGTATCAACGGATCCGCGAAGACCTCTTCCGGCCGCTCTCGGGAATCAGCCGCAACTACGCGGTGGCGACAGTGATCGCATTCGTGGTGGGCATCGCGGGGCTGATGGCGTGGGGCTATCAGCTTCGCCGGGGCATGGGGGTGACGGGATTGCAGCGGCCCGTCTTCTGGGGCTTCTATATTGTAGATTTTGTTTTCTGGATCGGCATCTCCCACGCGGGAACGCTCATCTCCGCGATTCTGCGGCTCACCAGCGCTGCCTGGCGCAAACCCGTGACGCGCGCCGCGGAGGCGCTCACGGTCTTCGCGCTGATGATCGGCGGAATGTTTCCGATCATCCACCTGGGCCGAGCATGGCTGTTCTATTGGCTTATCCCCTACCCGAATTCGCGCCTGCTCTGGCCGAATTTCCGCTCGCCGCTGCTGTGGGACCTGACCGCCATCGTGACCTACGTTATCGGCAGCGTCATCTATTTATATTTGCCGCTGATCCCCGACATGGCGCAACTGGCGGAGCACAATACGCCATGGCGTCGCAGGCTCTACCGCGCTCTCTCGCTCGGCTGGACCGGCAGCGACCGCGAATGGCACGCCCTGGAGCGGGCCATGAAGCTGATGGCATGCATCATCCTGGCGGTGGCGGTCTCGGTTCATACGGTGGTGGCGTGGGATTTCGCCATGGCCGTTGCACCCATGTGGCACAGTAGCATCTTCGGTCCCTACTTTGTCGTGGGCGCCATCTTCAGCGGCATCGCGGCGCTGCTGATCGTAATGTCCGCACTGCGCAAGGTGCTGCATCTCGAGCGATACCTCACCCCATACCACTTCCGGAATCTCAGCAAGCTCCTGCTCCTCATGAGTCTGCTCTGGCTCTACTTCACGGTCGCCGAGAACCTGACGGTCTGGTACGGCAACGATCCCAAGGAGATGGCCGTGTTCGGCGCCAGAACACGCGGGCCATATGCGCCTTACTTCTGGACAATGGTCGTGCTGAACTTCGTGATCCCGTTCATCCTCCTCGGCATCCGCCGGCTGCGCGCCATCCGTACCGCGACCATCGCCGCGGTGTGTGTCGTGGTGGGGATGTGGTTGGAACGGTTCGTCATCGTGGTGCCGACGCTCGCCAATCCGCGGCTTCCGGTTTCTTCCTCGTCGTATGCGCCGACGTGGGTGGAAGTGTCGATCACGGCCGCAACTTTCGCGGCGATGATGATGCTGTACATGATCTTTGCAAAGCTGTTCCCGATCATTGCCGTCTGGGAATTCAAGCCGCATCCCCAGGAGGAGAATTGATCGTGTACCTGATCGGCGAGTTTCGGGAGAAAGAATCCGCCACGGATGCCATCCGGGAACTTCGCGCCGCCGGGGTCGCAGCCTGCAATCTGGATGTGTTCTCCGACGAACCAGTGGAGCTGCCGCGCGGCGTTTTGGATCGGCCAAGCCGCATGTCGTTGATTTCCGTTCTGGGGGCGATCGCTTTCGGGCTGGCGGCGACGGCGTTCGTCTACTGGGCGCAGCATGATTACAAAGTGGTCACTGGCGGCATGCCGCTGTTCTCGTTCTGGGCGACCGGTGTGATCACGTACGAGATGACGATGCTCGGCGCGATCGTGACTACGTTTGTCTGGTTCCTTTGGGAGAGTGGCCTTGCCCGGAAGCGCGACTGCAGCGCACCGGTTCCGAAAGTCGATCCCGGTTCGATCTGCCTGCGCGTGCGCTGCGGCGCCGAGCAAGCTCCGCAGGCCGCCGAGGTGATGCGGAGGACGGACGCGATTCATATCGAGCGGCGGGGTGAAGTGTGAGCAGAAGGTGGATCATCGCCCTCATCACGGCCTCGATCCTTATGGGTGCCGGCCGCCCGAAGGCGCCTTGGGAGAAGAACCACCTGCTGATCGGCCAGGCGCTCTATCGTGAAAACTGCGTGGTCTGTCACGACATCGACCGCGAGCGTTCGACGAAGCCCGGCCCCAGCTTCTACCAGCTGTTCAAGCACGATCGCATGCCGCTGAGCAAGATGAAGCCGAGCCGTGAATACATCAAGGTGCGCGTAAAATTCGGGGGCCCGCTGATGCCTGCCTTCCGCCAGTGGCTCCGCGAAAGCGAGATCGACACGTTGATCGACTATATTGAATCGAAGTAGCGCAGGTGGCTCGTCAGCTAAACGTACCGTAGCCGGCCCAGTTTGGTGCCGGTCACTTTGTACTGAAGGTCAGCAGCACATTGCCCGGCATACTGGAATAGCCCGAGTTCACGTACAACATTCCATCCGCCACCGTGACACCAGTGGCCGCCATCGATCCACCTTTCGCCTGGATTCCGTTCACCGTAGGGAATTCGCGTGCCGTGTCGAAGTCCCAGATGATCTTCCCTGTCTTGGTGTCGTGCGCCCGCACGTGTCCATCCATCGAAGGCGAGAAGACGACACCCGGAATCGCTGTTGGCGGCGATTTCTGGGCCACGGAGCATCCTCGCTGGCCTGCGCAGGCCGGCGCCGGCGCCGGTTCATTCCAGACGATCTGTCCCGTCGCCGGATCCATCGCGAACAGCCCCGTCTTTGCCGCGGCCGCCTGTGCGCCGCGAGGCGATTCACCCAATCCCGCGAACACTAGCCCGTCTCCGGCAGCGATGCCCCACTGGATGCCACCACCGGCGCCGCCGATACCGATCCGCGTCGACCACACGATCTTGCCGTTCTGGTCGGGATCCAGCCCATGCACCTCGGCCGACTTCTGCCCTTGCACCAGCATCTGCCTGCCGTTGCCGATGTCCAGCAGGATCGGCGAGCCGCCCAGATCGACGTCCGTACCGGCATTCTCCGGGCAATTGCCCGTGTCGCCGCCTCGTGACGCGCATCCCCAATTGAACATGTCCGGCGCGGTCTGCTGGCTCCACTTGATTTTGCCCGTCTCCATATCCATCGCGATCACCGCATCCGCGGTCTTGATGTCCGGCCCCGAGAAGCCGTTACCCGCAGCCACGTATACGAGTTTTCTCTTCAGATCGAGCGTTGGTGAGGACCAGATGGTCGCGCCGGACGGGCCGTAATACTGTACGCCTGCCGCGGTCTTCCTGGTGGGCTTCGGCTCCGGTGTCGTGTAGGTCCGCCAAATGATGCTTCCGTCGCTAGCCTTCACCACGACCAGGTTGCCGCGAAAAGTGCAACAGGAGTACTGAGGATTGGCCCCCGCATTCTCTTCCTGGGATGTGATCGGCACATAGAGCCGTCCCTCGTGCAGCTTTGCCGTCCCGGTGATGCGTGTGAATGGCTGGTCGTCCAGCTTCTTCTGCCACACGAGCTTGCCCGTGTTCGCTTCCAGTGCGTAGAAATTCGACTCGAGGTCGCCAAAGTAGGCTCGCGGCCCGGGGCCGATCACCACCGCGTCGCGCACCATGGCCTTCGCTTGATACATCCAGTACAGGCAGCCGCTTTGCGCATCCAGCGCGTAAACAGTGCCGTCGTTGCTGCCGGTGTACACGCGTCCGCCAACCACGGTCGGCTGACCGTAAGCTGCCACGGTGTTCGGGAAACCGAACGCCCATTTCAGTTCCAGCCTGGGCACTTGCTCAACGGTGAGTCCCGCCGCCTTCGCCGGCTGAAACCGCGTGTTTTTCTCATCCACGCCCCATCCATTCCACGACGAGCCGGCTTTGGGCTTCGCGTCAGCCGCGCAAAAGCCTTTCATCTCCGGGAGCACCGCTGGCCCGGCTTTGCCCAGGTAGCGCGCCACCGCGATCTTGTCCGCCGCGTTCAGTTGCGCCCCGATGGCCTTCATCGATCCCGTCTCGAGCGCCTTCAGGATGTCCTGCCAGGGCAGGTTGCCCAGGGCTTCCGGGAGTGGCGCGTGCGACTCGCTGTTGGGATCGTGGCACTGGATGCAGCGCGAGATAAAGACCCGCGTCCCTTCTTGTCCGGCGCAGAATGCCGCCAGCATCAACCCGATCGCGACACTTCGCATCGTATTCATGTTGTCACTCCCTAGGCCTCAGCCCCAAACCGTCTTTGCAGTATGCAATCCCCGCGAGGCCGCCAAAACCAAACGCTGCCCCGTCAGAGGGCTCACCGGCTCCCCGCCGTGCAGCAACAATCTGGAGTTCGTGCCGCCCGTCGCCAGAATAGTCAGCTCCACCACAGTTTCAGGCCGATTATATACGAAGTGACATGTGATTGCCTGCCTGCGGCGGCGTTGTAGGAGTGATCTCTTTTCAACCGGCGCTGCGGGACCGTGACAAAGAACTTATGCCGGTCCCAACGCGAGCCGCGGTACTGTGCTGCAGGCAACTAGAAACTGATTCTTAAAGCAATCTGTATCACACGGGGGCCGCGATCTGCAGTAGCCTGGCCGAACAGCGTGTTGATCTGTTTCCCGGTCGCGTCAAATCTTGCAGCCGAATTTATACTCGACCATTGAGCGTGGTTGAAAGCATTGTAGAACTCACCACGAAGTTCAATCTTGGTCTTCTCGCGGATCGCGAAGTCCTTGAATGCCGAGAGGTCCCACTGGTTCTGTCCAGGACCTCGATATATGTCGCGGGCTGCGTTCCCGATATAACCCAGCGCGGGAACCGAGAACACGCTCGTATTGAACCACTGGTATTGATTTCGCACGCCATATCCGAGTTGCGGGTTGGCGGAGATATTGATTCTCTGTCCATCGCCGCCGCCGATCAGATCAGTACCGGCTACAGTGCTAAACGATACGCCCGCGGGTGCGCCGCTGGCGAAGGTGGTTGTGCCCGATACATTCCAATGTGCCAGGACAGCGGCCAGAACCGGATTGGCCAGGCGGCTGGAGCCTGGAATTTCATAGAGCCACGCCAGATTCGTTATGAAGGTGCGGTCAAACGACGACTCGCCGTAGGAGAGCACGGTGCGGCTCGCATAGAGGGGCAAAACCCCGTTGTCGGATGAGCTGTAATCCATGGACTTCGACCAGGTAAAGTTTGACTTGAACTCCAGTCCGTGTGCAAACCTTCGATTCGCCTGGATCTGGAGAGCATAGTAGCTCGATCTTCCCACAGGCTCTCCATAAGTGATGGTCCCCAGTCCAACGTAGGGCACCAGAAAACTATCGGGAAGTGGCTTGCCCGGCACCGTCGGGTCCTGGCTGCTGGCGAGAAATCTCTGACCGTATGGAAGCGTGTTCAGGCTTTGGGTCTGTAGAGTGTGACGCCCCAGATTACCGACAAACGCGACGTCCACCACCGTGGAGAAGCCGACTTCTCTCTGAGCGCCAAGGCTGAAATTGTAGCTCTGTGCCAACTTGGACCAGTCTGTTCCTTGCACGTTGGATGGGAAGAGAGTGCCCGCCGTGCCGAGGAACGTAGAGAACGTTCCGTAATACGTCTTCGGCGTGTAGTTGAAAGGCGGCTGATTCTGGAGGTTGGTATTGATCTGGGTCTGCGGCAGAGCGCTGATTCCGAACCCTCCCCGGAGGGCCGTTTTCCCATCGCCAAACACGTCGTACGCGAAGCCGAACCTGGGTCCCGGAGTGACGGCCTGCACCTTTGTGAGGCCCTCCGGAACTCCCGGGGCGCCTTCCAGGATCAGTCCATCCAAGGGACTGCCGACCCCCGGCACAAGCGCGCCGATGTAAACTTGCGGCAACTGCGCACCGGTGATCGGATTGACCGCAACACGTTGTCCCGCCGCGTTCAGGCCGGGGGCATAGAGCACGGAGGCCTTGGCCGGATTCCACGAAGCGGGGTCGAAGCCGGACTGCAGACCTTGACGCTGGTGCCAGGGAATCCAGGATGACAGGCGCACTCCCAATTCTAAGGTGAGTCTCTTGTTAACCTTCCACGAATCCTGCGCATACTCTTCGAATGCGCCCGAGCGGAAGTCCGCGCCGGGCCGGGCCGAACTTTCGGTATAGGTGTCGAAAATCCCAAGGATGGCGTTCGAATACCCGTAACCCGTATCGAGCGGGTTGTTCACATCCTTGCCAAACGCGAAATTGCCTGAAAATGCCGAGCCCTGATTGCCCTTCCATGCCCGGCTGCGCGTAATCGTCATTCCCGCCTTAATCGTGTGTTTGCCATAAACCTTGGTGACGTTGTCGTTGATCGTGAAAATGGTCGTTGCTCCCCGGATCGGAGTGCGGGAGTCGTAAGAAAATCCCGCGGCCGACGGAACATCCGAAAAGCCCATGATGGGTAAGTAATCGTATGCATTGGCGGCTGGATACCATTGCCCAAGGCCTTCGACGCCATAGCTGGAGCGCTGGGCCTTGGCCAACTCCGTTTGATTGATCGGGCCACCAGGCTCATCCCAGTGATTAATGCCAAACGTCGTTTCGTTAATCAAGGTAGGACTGATGGTGTAGAGTAAGTTGACTGCTGGGGTTTCGACTCGCTGACCGTAAGAGCCCTTCACCAACCCCCAAGGCGGCCCGGGAAGGACGGCAATGGAATAGCCTACCTGGTTATTATTGATTTGAGTGTTACGTCCGTACATCCGGAGCTTATCCGACAAAGCAAAGTCCATTCGATACGTATACTGATTGCTGCGGTTGACGGGAGTATTCTGAAACAAGAAATTGTAGTTACCGCCGCTGACGGCCCGGTTGTTGAAGTTGGGCAGGGGGAAAAAGTTCAGGAGGGACGCCCCGAAGGCATTGATCTGGCTGGGAGGAATAATGTTGCCCGGATAGACAGTTTTGGTGCCGGACTGGTTGATAGGAATCAAGGCCCCGCCGACTGTAACACTCTGCGAGAAATTGCCGGCACGTTCCAGAGCGGTGGGCATGGTGAGCTGCTGCAGGGAGCCGGGGTTGCCCTGGTAAGAATACTGATCGTTCAAAAAGAAAAAGATCCTGTTCCTGCCGGGGTTGATTTTCGGGACGTAGAGAGGCCCTCCGATGCTGCCGCCGCCGATGGCATATCTATAGACCGGTCTCCTGGCATTGTTTAGATTGTTGAAGTAGGAGTTGGCGTTGAGATATTCGTTGCGAAAATAGGTGTAGAGACCGCCATGAAACTGCCTGGTGCCCGATTTGGTGGTCAGATTGATGACGGCTCCGGCGCTTCCGCCATATTCGGCCTGGTAGTTCGACGTCTTGACGTTTACTTCGGATAAGCTGTCCGTCGCCGAAGCCCCGTAAAGCTGGCCTTGACTGGACGGGTCGGCGGCATTGACGCCATCGAGGGACGGAATCGTAACGCTGGCGCGCGTTCCGTTCAGGCTGCCAAAATACGATCCGCTGTTCCCTCCCGGCCCATTCGGGTCGACACCTCCGGACACTCCGGGAAGGCTTCTCAGCAGCCCGACGAAGTTTAATCCGCGAGCGAGGAGAGCTGAGATTTCATGCCGGTCCAGGTCGCCGGAACGTTCCGCGCTCTGGGTTTGGACGGGAGTGACTTCGGCGGTAACGTTCACCGAGTCGGTTGTACTGCCCAAAACGAGAGCGAGCGTCCCGACCGATCTCCTCTCACCTTGCGTGACGACGATGTCCTTTTGTTCAAGCCGCGCGAAGCCGGCGAGCTGAACCGAGATGGAGTAGGTCCCCGGCGCCGGGACGGCCTGAAACGTGAAGCTCCCGCCCGTGTCGGATTTCTCCGTTCCCACGACGACCGCGGTGTCCTGGTTTGTCAAGGTCAGGCTGGCGCCTGGCACGCCGGCCCCGGAGGGGTCGGCCAGGACACCGGATATGGTGGCCACCTGTTGTGCCATGGCCGGCGCCGATAAAACGGATACGAAAGCAGCCAGCAGCAGCGCGGCGTAAGCTAGCCCGCGTGCCCGACATGGAATCGACCGAAATGAACGAGCAGAGGAATCAATAACTTGAGTGGCGTCTCCTGCAAAGGAGTAAGCCTGGACGAAAGCCTGTAAGCGCATCTCTCCCCCTTCCAAGGCAAAAGTCTTCAGGTGAACGGGAGTTTATCATGCTGTTATCGTTGGAGTCAACGAACCGAATTTGTCCCCCGCCCTGACGAGTACGGCCAAGCGTTGCGGCTAACCTGAAGAAAAAAATGCACACCCGGACCAAACAGGTAGTGCGGCTGGGTGTACACTGAACAGGAGCCGGGAGTCCAAAATGGAAATACCGGGCTGAAGCTCCAGGGGAGTCGTCGGAAGATGAAACGTTCATACGCATTGCCTGTGGCAGTCCTGGCCACCCTCAGCCTGTTGGCTGCGAGCGCCTTGGCCCAGCCCGCAACGGATTTTCTCGCCAATTCGGCGGCCGGGCTGAAGACCCTCCAGACTTGGTATTTGCCCGAGACGGGCTTATGGCAAACTACGAATTGGTGGAACGCGGCCAACGGGGTGACGGTGCTCGTGCGCTACTCAAAATTGAGCGCCTCTTCGGAATTTCGGCCCGTCATCGCGAATACCTTCGAACGCAACTCCCGCGGCAAGTTTCCAAATTTTCTAAACGAGTACTGGGACGATGAAGGCTGGTGGGCGCTCGCCTGGGCCGGCGCCTACGAGTTGACACACGAGGCGCGCTATCTTGAAATGGCGGACCAGATCTTCGTCGACATGACGAAGGGTTGGGATGACACCTGCGGCGGCGGCATCTGGTGGAGAAAGGACAAGCACTACAAGAATGCCATCGCCAACGAGTTGTTCCTTTCCGTGGCCGCCACCCTGGCGAATCTTACAAAGGACCCGCAGCAGCGGGCCAGTTACCTCGACTGGGCGCAACGGGAATGGCAATGGTTTGCGGCATCCGGCATGATCAATCCAGAGAACCTCGTCAATGACGGGCTGGATTCCGCATGCCACAATAACCATCGAACCACCTGGACCTATAACCAGGGGGTGATCCTGGGGGGTTTGAGCGCGCTGGCCAAACAAACCAGCGATGCGAAACTCCTGGAGCGCGCGCAGTCCATCGCATCGGCGGCGATCTCTCAGCTCGCCGACAAGGATGGCATCCTCCACGATCCTTGTGAACCCCGCTGCGGGAACGACGCCGTGCAGTTTAAGGGCATTTTCGTGCGGAATCTGGCAACGCTGAACGCGGCCGCTCCGGATCCCCGGTTCCGGCGCTTCCTGCAAACGAATGCCGAGAAGATCTGGCAGGTTGCTGACCCGGATCACCGGTTTGGAGTGGTGTGGTCCGGGCCTTCCGAAGCGAAAAACGCTGCAACCCAGATTTCCGCCCTGGACGCCCTGGTGGCCGCGGCCGAAGCGACGGGTGCCGCCGCCAAACCCTAGCTTCGGAGCTCATAGGTCTTGTTGAGACCTCGCAGTTCATCGAGCGGCAAAAAACGATGCGCCAACACCCGGCTTCATCTTTGCTTCTCCTTGCCTCCCTATAGCCGCCCCTATCGAGTTTTCGAACTCCACCCGGCGCGTCGACCGTCATACATGGGCGCGGCTTGAGGGACGGTCCCGCAGGAGAGCACGTGCGGGTGTAGAATGCTTGCGAGCCGGGCAAGGAAAGGGACACCCTGGTGTTGACCATGCAGATTTCTGTTTTTGCGTTATGTCTGTTAGCGAGCCACCTGGCGTGGGCGGCACCGGACGAAGTCGCGTTTTCGCAGTCGGCCGCTTCGGTGGTGGTGTACGATTTCGTGGAGGTGAGCCTGCGGGTGAGCGCGCCGGTTGCGGGGAACCCGTTCATGGACGCCGTCGTGACTGGCGCGTTCGGCCTGGCCGGTGCCGGCGAGCAAGTGAAAGTGGACGGCTTTTGCGACTCCTCCGATGGCACGTTGTTCCGAATCCGCTTCATGCCGTCCAAGCCCGGCGACTACGCCTACAAGGTGTCGTATGCGGCGAAGAGCTTCGAGAAGACTTACGAAGGGACGTTTCACGCCATCGGCGGCGGGCGGCGCGGGCCTATCCGAGTGGATCCCGATCATCGGTGGCACTTCATCTGGGAAGGCACGCGGGAGCATTACTTTTTCCATGGGACGACGGCCTTCTGGTTGATGGGCTGGCGCGACGAGCGAGTGATCGCCAACAGTCTGGAGAGGCTGCGGCGGCTGAAGATCAACCGCGTGCGCGTGCTGTTGAGCGGGCGGACGAACACCATGTACGGTGAGCCGGCGATGAACACGGCGGAGTGGAGCCTGTTCCTCAGCCCGTGGCCGGCGGTGAAAGCCGACGACTTTTATCATCCGGGGTTCGACTATACGCGTTTCCGGATAGAGCACTGGCAGCGTTTCGAAAGGATGCTGAGCTACGCGCGTGAGCGGGACATCATCATCTCGGTAATCCTGGATATCGCCGATGGACAGATCCATCTCACTCCGGGCAGCGAGGACGAACGGCGTTATATCCGCTACGCGACGGCCCGGCTCACGGCCTTCTCGAATATCACGTGGGATCTGGGCGACGACCTGGACACGTTCCGCGACGACAAGTGGGCGCACGAGACGGGCACGCTGCTTGAAAGCTGGGATCCATACCGTCATCTGGCGACGACGCATCCGGTGCACCGCGAGCACCAGGACCGAGGCTCGGAGTGGTTCGGCTTCACATCGATTCAAGATTGGTCGCGCAACCAGCACGCGCTCATGCTGGAGCAGCGGCAACTGCAGATCAAGACCGGCCGCATCGTTCCGCAGGCTAACGAAGAGTACGGCTATGAGGACCACTACCCACTGTGGGCGCCACCGCCGCCGGGTGATTCCGCCGACACGCTGCGGCGGACGGCGTGGGACATCGCCATGGCGGGCGCCTATGGCACGGCCGGTGAGACGGCGCGGCGTGGCGTAGGCATCTGGCCGGACACCGGCGGTGGTTGGATGAACGGGCGCAGCGACGACACTACAACAATGCTGGCGGGCTATGCGCACATGGTGGACTTCCTGACGAGTTTCGAATGGTGGAAGACGGAGCCGCACGATGAGTTGGTGGATGCCGGCAACTGGTGCCTGGCGGAGCCGGGCCGGACGTATGCCGTTTACTTGCCCCACGCGGGCAAGGTGACCGTGCGGCTGCTCCCGGGCCGGTACAACGCCGAGTGGTTCAACCCAATGACGGGGGAGCGAATTCCGATTGGCGTGGCCGAGGGTCCGGCGTGGACCTCACCGGCGGCGCCAGGCCGGAATGATTGGGCGCTGCTGGTGCGGAAGTAGATGAGGACGAATGACGCCGCCAGGATGCGCAGCGCATTACCATCCGGCGGAAGGCGAGCGGCGGATCATTAAGGCGTCGCTCAATTCATTGGAAGGCCATCGAGGATTCTCGACCGCGCCTTCGGCGGCTTCGGGTGCGGCCGTCGATTCCGTCGCCTTCCGCCGGCCATATCCCGGCGTCGCGGAACCATTCACAGCATCGAGGAGGCTCGCGACGGCCGGATCTTCATCGTGATGTCTGTTACGGCGGCGAAACTCTTCTCGAGAAGACCCGCCGCAGCCCCCTCTACCCCTGCGCAGGCCGTAGAAATCGCCATCCGGCCCCCAGCCGGATGTCGCAAATTTAGCAAAACTGTAACGCGAGTCGTGGTATGCTCCATACATTCAGGGCCTTCAAGGAGTTGAACGGATGCAGCAGAGGAAGGGGTTGCGTGCACTTGCGTTCGCATGCTCCGCGGCTATCGACCAACGCGCCACCGGTCTCGGTGCCGCTGCGGGAAAGGTCCGTGACGTATCCGGTGTGGCTCTGTTCCCTGATGCCAGAATCCAAAATCGAGAGGTTAGCTCATGAATTCGAAGCCATTAGCAGCGCTATTGCTATTTGCATGGGTCCCCCTCTATGCGCAATCCGCAGGAGGCGTAGCCGGCATCGCCGGCGTTGTCCGGGATGCGAGCGGTGCCGTCGTGCCCAATGCCAAGGTTGTCATCTCGAGCGCAGGCCAAGGCGAGGTGCGAAGCCTGACGACCAACGACTCCGGAGTTTTCGCCGCACAGGCATTGATTCCCGGATCGGGCTATAAAGTCACGGTGACGTCCACCGGGTTTAACACTTATGAAGCCGGCAATTTGGTTCTGGCGGTCGGCCAAAACCTGGACCTCAATATCTCTTTGACGATCGGTGCCAGCGTTGTGACGGTCGAGGTCTCGGGAACGGCTTCCATGGTGAGCGACACCAAGTCGGACGTTTCGACCGTGGTGGACAGCCACCAACTGGAAGAACTGCCGGTCAACGGACGGCGCGTGGATTCTTTCGTCTTGCTGACGCCGGGGGTCACTAACGACGCCACCTTCGGGCTGCTGACTTTCCGCGGCGTGGCCGGCAACAATTCCTTCCTGATCGATGGCAACGATAACACCGAACAGTTCTACGACGAGAACGCCGGCCGCACGCGCATTCAATCGCAGATTTCGCAGGACGCCGTGCAGGAGTTCGAGGTAGTCTCGGGCGATTATTCCGCCGAGTATGGGCGCGCCATGGGCGGCGTGGTGAACACCGTGACCAAGAGCGGCACCAATAACATCCACGGCAGCGGTTTCTATTACTTCCGCAGCACGGGATTTGACGCGCGCGATCCCTTCTCCACGTTCAATCCATCCGAGAAACGCGTGGAGGGCGGCGCCACGGTGGGCGGCAAGTTCATCAAGGACAAACTGTTTTATCTGGTGAACTTCGATCTGACCCACCGCCAGTTTCCGATGGTGGACAGCTACGTGTTGTCGGGCGTGGTCAACCCCACCACCCAGACCTGGGTGGGATGCGGCGCTCCCGCCACACCCGCGCAGTGCAACGCCATCAACGGCCTCCTGCCGCGCTTCTACGGCCAGATTCCGCGAACCGACGCTAACGACCTGGCGTTCGGGCGGCTCGATTACCACGCCTCCGACAAGAACACCTTCACGGCGGAATTCAATTTCCTGCGCTGGTGGTCTCCGAACGGCATCCAGACCGGTCTCAGCTCCACCTCGGGCGCGGCCATTACCGGCAACGGCGACGATTCCGTGCGCGTGCGCAATGGAAAGCTGGGCTGGACGTCCGTCCCCACCAGCAGTTTCGTGAACACCTTCCGGTTCGGCTGGGATACCGACCGCCAGGCCGATTCGTTCGATCAAGCGGAGCTCGGCGGCGGTCTGGGCTATCTCGACGTTTCGGTGGGCGGCGTGCAGCTTGGCCCCGCCACCTATTTGCCGCGTGTGGAGCCCAGCGAAACCCGCTACGAGATCTCCGACGACGCGACTATGGTGAAGAGCAACCACACCCTCAAGTTCGGCTTCAACTTCTTCACCACCGAGGATTACAACTACTACATCAGCAATGCGTTCGGTTCGTACACGTATTTGAATTCGACGCAGTTCGCCCTGGACTACAGCGGCAACACCGCGGGCTTAAAGAGCTGGTCGGGCTATTCGCAGACCTTCGGAAACCCCATCGCTGATTACCGCATTACGGAGATGGCTGGGTACTTTTTGGACCAGTGGAAGGCATCGCCGAAAATGACCCTCAATTTGGGCGTCCGCTGGGACAAGTCGCGCAGCCTGAACTTCCCCGTCACCAATCCGGATTGGCCGGCGACCGGCTATATCCATACGCCGAACGCCAACTTCGCTCCCCGCCTGGGACTCGCCTACCACCTCGATGACAAGACGACACTGCGCGCGGGGTACGGCATTTTTTATGCCCGGCTGCTGGGGGGATTGATCGACGACCTTTGGACCACCAACGGCATCTATCAGATTGCCGACTCGTTGACCGCGACCAACCCCACGCAACTGGCCGCCGGCCCGGTGTTTCCCAGCGCGTTGCCCGCCGCTCCGACCGGCGCCAGCGTCGGCGCCGCCACCATTCAGTTTGCTGCGCCGAATTTAAAGACTCCTTATTCGCAGCAGGGCAACGTGACCTTGGAACGGCAGCTTTCGAGGGACTTCCTGCTCAGCGTTTCGGGCATTTTTAGCCGCGGTGTCCATCTGATGGGCTCGGTCGACTTGAACGCGCCGGCAGCCACCTCCCCGTACACCTATACCATCGCCGATGCCAACGGGAACCCGACCGGGTCGTTCACCACGCCGATCTATACGACGCCGCGTCCGAGCACGAAATATGGCGCGGTAATCGAAGACACCAACGGCGTGGACAGCGTCTACGACGCGCTCGCGGTAACCTTGAACAAACGGCTCTCGCACGGTGTCCAGATGCTGGGGGCCTATACCTGGGCTCATCAGATCGATGACGGACAAGGACAAGCGAGCAACGCCATCTTCTTCAGCACCATCACGACCCTCTACAACGGCGCCAATTCGTTGGAAAGGGCTAGCGGCTGGCTGGATCAGCGGCACCGGTTCGTGTACTCGTTTGTGTGGTCCCCCACGGTGACGCAATCGAGCAACGGTTTCGCCAAGTACTTGCTGAACAACTGGCAGCTCTCCGCAATCACCACGCTAGCCTCCGGCCGTCCCTATACCAGTCCCACCATCCGGGTCAGCTCGGCGGGCCCTACGGGCCTGCTAAACACTTCGTACATCGACGGCTTCTCCGGCAACTCGCGCGTTCCGTTTCTGCCGGTGAACAGCATCTTCACGCCGGCCTCTTATCGCGCCGACGCCCGGCTGACCAAAGCGATCCCATTCAACGTAAAGGATCGTGAGGTGAGGTTGACCCTGAACTTCGAAGTGTTCAATGTGAGCAACTCCTGGGCGGCGACCGCCATGGCGAGCCAGGCTTATATCGAAAGCACCAAGGGCGTATTGACGGCGACGCCCACCGCTTTCGGATATGGCACCGCGGACGGCGGCTTCCCCGATGGCACCCAGGCCCGGCGCTTGCAGATCAGTGCCCGCATCAGTTTTTGAACCGGCGATCGAATAGCGGGACTCCCGGAGTATCGGCCAAACCGACGCGGCCGAACGGCAGCCCGCCGGCAGCCTGGATCCAATCCAACCACCTCGCTGGACGTTCACTGTTTTCGTCCCGGCGTCGCCCGCGTCATCAACTCCACGAACATCTTGCCAAATCTCGCCATGTCCACGTCCATCTGCGCATGTACGAGTGGCAGGTCCAGGGCCGGCTTGATGCGGTCGGACCAGGTGACCGTGTCGCCGTAGCCCGATCCGCGGTCCAGGTTGACGTCCATGTAGAGTTGCCGCTCGGCCGTAATCAGCGTCGGGTCGACCCACGCCGCGGCCGCCAGTTCATCCCACAGGTAGCTGCGCGCCGGGTGCGAATAGCGGGCCACATACTGCGCCACAGGAGTCTGCGCCTTGGCGATCTGGTCGAACATCTCCTGGCTCAACCGCGTCTTCACCGACACGTCCACCGTCGTGCAGATCACCGAGGGCCAGTGCGCGCGCAGAACGATGTGGGCCGCCTCGGGGTCGAACCACAGGTTGAATTCGTGCCGCGGGTCGTTGGCGTATTCCGGGTCGTCCGTACGCGGACTCAGGCTCCCGCCCATGAATACCAGCCCTTTGCTTAGCTCCGCGAAGTGCGGGTCAAGGCCCAGCGCCATCGCCAGGTTGGTCATCGGGCCGCCCGCATAAACCGTCACCTCGTGCGGATGCTCGTGAACCATGCGCACCAGAAAATGCGCTGCGTCCTCGTTGAGCGGCAGTTTCGCCGGCTGGCCCTCGGCCATCGCCGGCACCTCGGCCGGATCGTGGTTGCTCTCGCGGCGCGTCCAGGCCCCTTGGTAGGTGATTTTCCCATACCGCTGTTCCCATAGCCTAGTCTCCGCCTGCGTCCGCACCAGTGGGTATACCGCACCCGGCGCCACTGGAATATCCGTGCGTCCCACCAGTTCCAGAAGCCGCAGCGTGTGTGCCACCTCTTCATCGCGCCACTGGTCCCCGGTCACCACCGTAATGCCCAGCGTTTGCACGTTGGGCGACTGCAGCAGCACCAGGATTGACATCATGTCCGTACCGCCGGGCCCGGCCGCATCCTGGTCGATGACCACGTATCGCTTCTCCTGCGCCACACCCGCGCCCGCCAGAAGAAAAAACGTGGCCGCCGCCATCGCAGGCTGAGTGATTCGAATCATAAGCCGAGTTGCTCCGCTTAATACTGTAACGCGCGGATGTGCCGCCCCTCCGGTGAGGTTTCCCGCCCGACAAAGAGCGCGCCGCGTCGACAGCCCGGGAATCGACAATTTCAAATTCGTGGTCCCCCCTTTTGCCCCGCGCCCATAACGGCTGCGCCTCCCGGCCGGGCAGGCGCGCCGTGGTGCCAGGTGCCTTCGGCTAGTACGGCATCCAGTTCATTGGCCCGAAACGGCTTGGCCAGATACTGGTCAAACCCGTGCGCCAAGCACCGCTCCATGTCCCCGTCCATCGCATGCGCGGTAACGGCCACGATGCACAGCCGGCTCCCGCGGGCTTGTTCCCATTCCCGGATCGCCGTGGTAGCCTGAAAACCATCCATCTCCGGCATTTGGACGTCCATCAGAACGACATCCAAGGATTCCCGTTTCGCAATTTCGAGGGCCTCGCGCCCGTTGTTGGCGACCAGGACCGTGTGACCGTTCCGCTGAAGCAGATGGATGGCCACTTGCTGGTTCACCGGATTGTCCTCGGCGAGCAGGACACGCAGGTTGCGCGGTGTGACTCGCACGGCGTCGTCCTGCTCCTGAACCGGAGCCTTCCCAAGAGGCAACGTCACGGCGAAATGGAAAGCGCTGCCCTCCGTGCTCTGGCCGCTTTCCCGGGATGCCCAGGGGCTTTCCACCCAAATCCGGCCGTGCATCAGGCCGGCAAGTTTCGCGCAGATCGCCAGCCCGAGGCCTGTGCCGCCGTACTTGCGAGTGGTGGACCCATCGGCTTGTTCGAATGCCGTGAAAATGGTCTGTTGTTTTTCCGTGGGAACGCCGATGCCGTGATCGGACACCACGAATTCCAGGTCCGCCTGCTCCCCGGCTGGAGAGGCCAGGCGAACCTCCACCCGAATCTCGCCGGTGGATGTGAATTTAACCGCATTGCCGACGAGGTTCAGGAGCATCTGTCCCAGCCGGCGGTCGTCGCCCGATAAGAAACGCGGAACGCCGGGGTCGAGGCGCATGGCCAGGACCAGGCGCTTTTCCCGCGCGCTTGCTTCCAGGGTCCGCAGCACATCCCGGACGCACTCCGCCAGGTCGAAATCCACCGCTGTCAGTTCCAGCTTTCCCGCCTCCACCTTGGAAAAATCGAGGATTTCGTTCAGCAAAGCCAGCAGGGAATTCGACACTTTCTGCGCGGTGCTCAAGTAACCGCGCTGCGGTTCGCTGGTGGCGAGTTCCAGCGCCATCTCGGTCATTCCGATGATGCCGCTCATGGGCGTCCTGATTTCGTGGCTCATGTTCGCCAGGAACTGACCCTTGTGCACGCTGGCGGACTCCGCAGCCATTCGAGCGCTGTTCAACTCCACGATGAAGCGGCTCCGCTCCCGATAGTTCGATACGGCCAGCGCGAGGAGCCCCGTGACCATAAGGCCACTGACCATCACAATTTGCGAAAAACCCGGTTTGGCGGTACCAGGGCAGCGCTACCTGAAACGCGAACGAACCGGAAGACTCGCGAATGTTGGCATTGCGGTCCATGCCCCTGACCCGGATGGTGTGCGCGCCGGCCTTCAGGCGGTCAAACGTGGCACTGGAATTCTCAGCGAAGGGACTCCACCCAGCGGAGTCGAGCCGATAGGAGAACAACAGCTTGTCCACCGGTGTGTGCTTCCACTTGTCGACGCCGGAGAAGAAGATGCGGATGTGGCCGTCGGGCCCCGTTTCCCGCATATTCTCCGCGGGCGTGAATCCCACGGACGGAGCCTCCCGGTCCGCTTCCGGGTGGTAAAGGCTGACGCCGCGGCTGGTACCGGCCCACACTCTCCCACGGCTGTCCTCAAAGACCACGGCGATTGCCGCGGAAAGGAGTCCTTCATCCTCGCCGTTGATGAGCCAATTGCCGTTTTGCAGGCGATGCAGCCCCGATCCGGACGCCACCCAGAGGGCATCGTCTCGAGTCCGGGTGATCATCCGGGCGCGATCCATGCCGGATCTCCATAGCCACCATTTGCGTCCATCAAAATACTGCAACGTGTCCCGGCCGCCCACCGCCATCCGGCCTTGCCCGAGGTCCACGATGTCGAACGCGCCGTTTTCGGCGTAGCCGTCCATCATTTTGAGTTCCCGAAAGTTGCCGTTCTTCCCCTCGATGGCGCCAACTGTACCGCCGATCCAGAGCGTTCCGTCGGCGGTTTCCAGAATGCAGCGGACATCGGCGCCCTTCCAGGCGGGCGGAAGATCGAATTGCGGCTGGAAGGTCTTCCCGTCAAACACTTCGATGTGGTCTCCCGGCTTGGTGCGCACCCAGAACGTGCCGTCTCGCCGGGGAACCATCAGAGTGACGGTGCGCCGCAAAGGATGCACCAGCGGCTCGAAACGCTGGTTCTTCGGGTCGAACCGTAACACCCAGTCCTCGCCCTCGGCCGTCCTCGCTTTCACCAGGATCCGGCCGTCGGCGAGCGCAAAGAGGCTGCGCGGCTGGACGTCGTGCGTGCGCATGCCGAGCGGAAGAGGGTACCTTCGCCAGGCCGCTCCATCCAGTTCGAGGAGGTATTCAGTTGCCGAAAACCATAGCCGTCCCTGAGCGTCTTCGGCTATGGAATGGACCGGGACGTCCAGGTCGGCTACCGGAGCGGGAGTCCGCCAGATGGAGGGGGAGTACTTCACGAGACCATTGGCCGTGCCCAGCCAGAAGGATCCGTCGGGCCGGGCCAGCACGTCGTAGACCGAGCCGGACAGTGAGCCGGCCCTCTGCTTCGACTCCGGGCGGCCGCTGGGCATTCGCAACAACGAAACGCCGTCGAGCACCCACAATTCGTCGTCGGGGCCTCGCCAGCCCATGACATTATCCTGATTCCCCGTATAGACGACTTCCAACCCGGCCGTGCTCCAGCGCACTACTGCCCAGCGGCTGCTGCCGGCCAAGCGTGCGGAAATGTAGACGTCCTGCCCGGCCGAAGGCATCGGATAGTTGGCGGCTGAAAGTCCGAGTTTGCGAACGTCCGATTGCGTCCAGATGCCTTCCCCGTCGGACCCGAATCTCAGTCGCGCTACGCCGGCCTTGCCCGTAATCCAGAAATCCGAGAAAAAGCCGGGGACCATCTGGGTAAACTCGCCAAGCAAGGTTTCCGCGCCGTACTTCAGGATGCTCCACCTGTGCTGGCTGGGGGAGTACGTCACCAGGCGGTCCGAAAACAGGACCAGGACGCGATCGTCGCCGGCGGGCACTGCCGCCAGCATTGGGTGGGCTGGGTCCGGCGGCGCCTCCAATAACCAGGTTCCAGACTGGTAGCGCCGCAGTTCCCCGCGATCGACGGTCCAGATCTCCCCGTTCGATGCGAGGTATGCACGCCCCTTCATCCCCCAATCGACGATCGACCCTCTTTGCATTTCCGGCACGCGGCGAAGCCCGTAGCCGTCCAGGATGGTCATGGACCCTACTTCGCCGTGGCGCACCAGGATGCTGCCGTCCGCTCCCGCAGTCACACTCCGGACGAAGGACTCGGCGAATCCGTCCGAGGCTCTCCAGAAACGCCAATCGTTTCTCTGTGAGAAGGCGTGCGAGGTTAGGACCAGCAGAGCCACGGCCAGCCGCAATGCTCTGACCCGCCCCTGTCTCGTATTCGTGTTTCGACGACCCACAGCTTGCATGCCGTTGCAGGCTAAACCTGGATGTGAGAGTCTGGCCGGACTTCCAGCCAGGTTCCGCGGATGCGGCCACGCCACCTCCGCTTGCCCCCCGACGCGCCGGAATTGATGTGCTTCCGGCACTCCGATCGCATGGCGCATCGGATCGGCCGTCCCAGTTGTTCCACGGGGCGTGTCCATGATGTCTTATCGGCGGAGGTGCAGAAGATCTGTAGTCTAGACCATCACTCCGAACCATGTTCGGCCAGGCTCTACGCGGCGCGCTACAGGCTGGGTACCCCGAGCGCGTGACTTCTGGCGGAAGTAATCTGGTGGCATGAAGATTCTCGTTATCGGCGGGACCGGCTTCATTGGTCCGCACCTCGTGCGCGAGCTTTCCCGGATGGGCCATTCCGTGTCGGTTTTCCACCGCGGCCGCACGCCAACGCATTTGCCCGCCGAATCGATCCTCGGCGACCGCCGGGACTTGGCTGCCCTTCGCCCGAAAGCCGATGTGGTCATCGACCTGATTCTCAGCTCCGGTGCGCAGGCGGAGTCGTTAATGGAGGCGTTCCGGGGCGTTGCAAGACGTGTGGTGGCGGCAAGCAGCATCGACGTGTATCGCGCCTGCGGGGTGCTGCACGGCAGCGAGGAGGGCCCGCTGGAGCCAGTGCCGCTGACCGAGGATTCACCGCTTCGGACGAAGTTGCAGACGTATCCACCCGCACAGGTGAGAATGCTGCAAAAACTCTTCGGCTGGATTGACGACGAGTACGACAAGATTCCTGTCGAACGCGTCATCTTGGGCGATGCCGAGCTACCCGGCACGGTGCTCCGGCTGCCGATGATCTATGGTCCGGGCGATCACCTATGCCGATTCCACCCGGTGCTCAAAAGGATCGACGATGGCCGCCGCGTGATCCTGTTTGAAGAAGGTTGGGCCGCCTGGCGCTCGCCACGAGGGTACGTCGAGAACGTGGCGGCAGCCCTCGCCTTGGCTGCGGTTTCCGAGCGAGCTGCCGGCCGCGTCTACAACGTCGCGGAAACGCCGGCATTCTCCGAGCTGGATTGGGCAGGCAAGATCGCGGCGGCAACCGGTTGGGACGGCGAGTTCGTCACTCTGCCGAAGGAGCGCATGCCGGCGCATTTGGTGCCGCCCGGCAACAGCGCGCAGCATTGGGAAGCGGATTCAACCCGAATCCGGTTGGAACTCGGTTACAGGGAACCGGTGCCGCTCGACGAAGCCATTCACCGGACCATTGATTGGGAGCGCGCACACCCGCCCGGAGAATTCAATCCGCACAAGTTTGACTACGCCGCCGAAGACGCTTTTTCGAGCGGCGCGCCTGGCTGCTGTGGGAAGAGCGTCGGCTTCCCACAGTGAACCGGCGAAACTATGGCCTGGCGTAGATCTGATCCAGCACCAGGTAGCGGTCTCGGTGCGTCTCTGTTTCCACACGGGAATCCACATCCAGGCGCATGCGCTGGAAGTTGGTTTCGCTCGTGTACGCCGGCCAGTTCGGCAAACCGGGGCCATTCGGATTCCCGGTCTTTATGAAGTTCACAAAATAGGCCTGCATGATTTCGGAAACCTTGTAGTCCGCGGGTTCCCAGGCGTATCTCTTGTCCAGAGGGAGATTGCCCATGGCGTATTGAATCTCAGCGGAATGCGCCGCTCCGCGGGGCGCCGGCGCCGGACCGCCCCTGCCCGGTGCTGCCGCGCCTGCCCCGCCCGGAGGTTGAACCGCGGCCGCGAGGAACTTCGGCCGGATGCGGGCGTAGAGGTAGCGGTACACTGGCTTGCCGCCGGTCTTCATTTGCAGCTCGGTCCATTTCCAGGTGCTGTGTCCCACGAATCGAGCGCTGGCAAGGTCCGTGGCAGCCTCGAGGACGTCTTCCGGTGTGGACGGCGCGTACACCTTCAGGACCTCGTCGGCGCTTTCGCCGTAAAGCCTCCTTACAGCATTCGCGAAATTCTCCGGCGTCGGCTCGCTCGTCCCGAGCACGCTCCGGGCCGGCTGCTCCTCGGAGTTGGATCCGGCCAGCAACGGAACCTTGGACTGCTCGCCGGCGGCAAAAGTGTCGGTCAGGGGTTTCCGCAGGAAATAACCGTCCAGGTCCGAGCTGAAGCGCATCGCAGCGCCTTTTGCCACGGCCTCCTGAATCTGTTCCGCGGTCATGGTGCGGAGCTCCGCCAGCGACCGGGCGCCGGCGGAGGCGGCGAACTTCACTCCCTCCTGTTCCGTTTCCGCGAGAGGGCGCGGAGGCAGGCTCGAGATCATGGCGCCGCTCTCACCGATGGCGCCTGCGATGAGGTTCCGGGACAACGGGGAGGCCATGAGGGCGCTGACCGAAATCGAACCGGCCGACTCGCCGCCAACCGTCACCTTCTTCGGATCTCCGCCGAATGCCGCGATATTCCGCTGTACCCACTCGAGAGCGGCTACCTGATCCAGCAAGCCGTAGTCGCCGGACGCGTGGTGGGGGGACTCCTTCGTTAATTCAGGGTGGGAGAAGAAACCAAAAATGTTGATGCGGTAGTTCACCGTGACCGCCACGATGCCCTTGCTGGCCGTGCTCTCGCCGTCGTAGCGCGGCTCCGAGCCGTCGCCGTTCTGAAATCCGCCGCCGAAAATGTACACCAGGACCGGCAGCCCCTCCTGGTTCGATTTCGCCGGCGTCCACACGTTCAAATAGAGGCAATCCTCGCTCATGCCGCTGCTGCGAAACCAATAGTCGGCCGTTGGCGAGGTCCGCTGCATGCAGCGTGGGCCGAACTGGCCGGCATTGCGCACGCCCGTCCAGTTCTTCACCGGCTGTGGTTCCCTCCAGCGCAAATCTCCGACCGGCGGTTGCGCAAACGGGATTCCCTTGAAGCTGCGAACCCCGGAACCTGGTTGGGCAGCCGCCTCGATGAGGCCATTGGCGGTCTTGACGCGATCGGCGGCGAACGCCGCTCCCGGCAAAGCCGTGCCGAGACAGATCGCAGTGACGAAAGGGACAGCGCGATTCATTGACTTCATAAGAACTTACGGGAACATATTTCAGCCCGAATTTCCACCGTCAGCCCCCAAGAAAGGCGCCGGGCTACTGCTCGCGCAGCGCCGTCACCGGGTCCACGCGCGTTGCCCGCCGAGCCGGCAGCACGCACGCCGCCAGCCCGGCCACCGCCAGCGTAAGGATCACCGACGACATCACCACCGGGTCGAGCGGTTTCACGCCGTAGAGCTGTCCCGCCACCACCGGCCGTAGCGCTACCGAGCCTGCGACGCCAAGTGCCAGGCCGGCGCCCAACAGCCACAGCGCTTCGCGGACCACCAGCTTCACTACGCCGCTTGCGGTACATCCCAGCGCCGCCCGGATGCCGATCTCACGCTGGCGCTGCGTCACCAGGTACGCCAGCACGCCGTAGATGCCCACCGCCGAGAGAAACAGAGCCAGGCAGCCGAAGAACATGGCCAGCGTTAGCGAAGCCCGTCGCGACCGAAGCGCCAGGTCGCCCCGCTCCTCCATGGTGTGCACATCGAACAAAGCCAGGCTTGGCGCGATCGCCGCGAACCGGGCACGCACGGCACTGAGGGACCGGTCCGGCGCCACCGGAGGACTTGATCGCCAGCGAGTACCCCCTTTGGACATTCTGCGCGTAGGGCATGTAATACGCACCCACCGGACTGCCGTTGCCTTCCACACTCGCGGTGTGGACGGCGTGGATAACCCCGACCACGGTCATCCAGTGCGTGTGCTCGTCCGTCTTCAGGACGTTGTGGATGTCCCGCGGCTGATACATGCGCCGGCCGATCGGGTTGAGACCCGGCCAGAAGTGGTGCGCCAGCCGCTCGTCCACGATGATGGCCCCGGGGGCGGATTCGCGATCGCGCTCATCGAACGGGCGCCCCGCCACCATGGCGATATGCATGGCCTCGAAGTAGCCTGGCGTCACCGTCACCTGTTCGGGAGAAATCAGCGACTCTCCCGGTTTCATGAGGTAGCCTTCGGCCAGGATCACGCTGTCGTTATGGTTGCCACCCCAGGGGATAGTCGTGGTGGCGCCACCCGCCGTCACTCCGGGAATGGCGCGGATGGCAGCCAGCGCACGGTCCATCAGCTCGCTCGCGTCAGCGTCTTTGGGATACAGCGATTCGGGCACGCTGGTGGAAGCCGTCACCACGCCCCTGACATCGAATCCGGGATCGACGTGGAGCAACTGCCGGAAGCTCGTCAGGACCAATCCAGCACCGGCCAGCAGCACGAAAGCCAATCCGACCTGCGCCACTACCAGGACCTGCCGCACCCGTCGTGCCCGCCGGCCGCCGGTGCCCGAGCGGCTCTCTTCGCGCAGCACTTCGTTGACCCGTGCCCGAATCACCTGCACCGAGGGGATCAGCCCGACGACGATCCCGACCAGCGCCGCCGTCACCAGCATCGCCAGCACCACCTTGACATCCACGCGGACCTCGCCCGCGCGCGGAAGCGTTTCGATCCCGCTGTGTCCCAGCGCCCGCAACAATCCCGTGCCCAGCGCGGCCCCCGCCGCGCCGCCGGCCAGGGCCACCAGAATGCTCTCCGTCACCAACTGGCGCATCAGGCGTCCCGCCCCGGCGCCCAGTGCCAGGCGCGTGGCGAACTCCTTGCGCCGAAGGGTGGTTCGCGCCAGCACCAGGTTCGCGACATTCACCGCGCCGATCAGCAGCACGAACGCCGCTCCTCCCCAGAGCAGGTAAAGCGCTCCCCGGACCTCTTTTACCAGCATGTCCTCCAGCGGCACGACCACGGTGTGGAAGCCCGCGTTGATCAGGAGTTCCTTGAAACTCGGAAACCGTTCGAGGTTGGCGCGGTTGAGCGCGTCCACCTGGGCCTGCGCCTGCTCGAGGGTCGCGCCCGGCTTGAGCCGCCCGATGCTCTGCCAGTTATTGGAGTGGCGCTGCTCCCGCTGTTCGGCGGTGAACGCCGCCGGCGCCCAGAGGCGGACATCCGGGTCGATGAAGTTGAATCCCGCTGGCATCACACCCACCACGGTGAACGGCTGCCCACTCATGCGCACGTCGCGGCCGAGTGCCGCCTCCGGGCTGCCGAAGAGCTGGCGGCTCAGCCCATCGCTCAGAATGGCTTTCTGGTCGGCGCCGGGCTCGCCCTCGGCATCGGAAAAAGCGCGGCCGTAGGCCGGTGATACGCGCAGCAGACGGAACAGTGAAGGCGTCGCCACCATGCCGGTGACGCGTTGCGGCGTACCTTGGATCTCGATCGTTCGGCCAGTAGCGCGGAATAGCGCCTGCTCCGAGAATACGTGGACGTCGCGAAGGCGGTCGTAGTAATCGCCCGAGGCGCTGTTGTACCCGAAACCGGCGCCCGCCCTCGGGTAACGGTTCGCCATCAACAGGACGGAGCGCGCGTCCGGCACCGGGAGCGGCCGCAGCAGCACCGAGTTCACCACCGCGAAGGTGGCGGTGTTCGCCGCGATACAAACCGCAATGGTCAGGACCACCGTGACGGTGAATCCCTTATCGCCCAGGAGCGAGCGGACGGCGTGCCGGAGGCTGTTGAACGCGGATCCCATAGTAGCTAATACGCTGTCGGACAGCGCCGGTGTTGCAAAAAACTTTGGCTTGTTTTGGCCTCCGGGTCGCGGCTCGGCCGCTACCGGTCGAATTCCGGCGGCCAGGTAGGTCGCTGAACCACCCGGAATCGTGGAAGGCCCGTCGGGATTCGAACCCGAATCTGCTCCTTAGAAGGGAGCCGCTCTCTCCCGTTGAACTACAGGCCCGTGGGGTCCGCGACTGGAGTTGAACCAGGTAGACTGCCCCACTTTCCGGTTTCTCACCAAAACAGATACCGGCTCCATGCCGTTTCGTTGCCGGCCATCAGCCGGTGCTTGGCGTGGATCGAGATCTGCCGGGGCACCTTCGCGAGCATCATACCGGCCTCTTGCGGAGTGCGATTTCCCTTGCGGTTGTTGCACGCGAAGCAACAGGTAACCAGGTTTTCCCATACTGAGGGTCCACCGCGTGATCGGGGCAAGACGTGGTCCAGGGTCAGGTCTCCGGCGGCGTATCGCCTGTGGCAGTATTGACAGGCGAATCCGTCCCGAAGCAAAATCCCCTTACGGGAAACGGAACGATTTTGCCGTGGCACGCGGCGATACCGAACCAGCCGGATCACGTCGGGAACCGGAATGCTGATTTTCGAAGTCCGCACCACGCGGTTGGAGACCTCTTCCACCACGGCCGCGCCCTTGAATACCAGCGTCAGTGCGTGCCTGGCCCCGCAGATATGGATGGGCTCATAGCTCGCGTTCAGGACCAGCACCAGGCGATTCAGGCTCATATCAGACTTTGTGGGAGCGGCGATAACTCGAAATCGCACCGGCCGGTTCAAAAGACCGGGCCTCTTCCTCTTGAGGTTACTCTCCCGAAACCTCCGCAAACTTGGTGCGGGACCGGAGGATCGAACTCCGCTATGCCGGTTTGTAGGACCGGTCCAGGCGACCAGCCTGGGTGCCCCGCATGGTGGCCGTGCTGGGATTCGAACCCAGCCTGCGCTCCGATCTGAAGCTTCGCGGGATATAAATCCGTCCATGCGCCATACATCTCACGGCCTGAGCTGGCTCCAGGGGCAGGAGTCGAACCACGCCTGTCCAAATTGGAAATCGAGTTCAGGCGGAAGTTCTGATACGGTGAACTTGGGTTCAAGCCAGAACCAAATCTACCGAACGGAGACTTCCGCCATGAATCGA
>Ga0316363_10000566_pt1 | contig 45819 bp, 39 predicted proteins | sample Sb_taG_3_FD_200459 | JGI IMG/M metagenome (GOLD analysis project Ga0316363, IMG submission 200459) | Peat soil microbial communities from Weissenstadt, Germany - Sb_50d_a_PC metaG (v2) (version 2) | ecosystem: Environmental > Terrestrial > Soil > Wetlands > Peat | place: Germany: Weissenstadt...
ATTTATCCGGTTGGCGGTGAGCCCGGAGCCCAAGCGAAGATCGCGCGGAGGTCCCCGCAAGGGAAGCTCTGATAGCAGGTCGAGCAAGGGTCAAACGCGAGCTACTGGCCGAGACGAATGGACCTTATATTACCTCGGAACTCTTATTTTTTCCCTGACCCCTGACCCCTGGGCCCTGGGCCCTGACCCCTCAATTCCCCGGCCCACCAACTTGGTAGATCCTCGGAATCCGCAGCTCCAACGCCGGCAGCACCGGAAACGCCGCGTGCGCCTCAGTCTGATACCAATACGCGACCGAGAAATAATTGTCGGAGCGCACATTGGCGTGTCCATGCTCAATCGTCGCGCGCAGCGATCTCGTGAACGGAATGGGCGAATCCAGATGGAAGCGATACACCGACGATCGTCCTCCAGCGACTTCCTGTCCAACTACCGGCGCGCCGAATAGTCCGTACGAAAACGCGTGTCCGCCGAAGTCCCATGCGCCCAGAAAGTAATCCTCCGACCCAGTCCCGTTGATCGAAGGCACGTTCTCCCCGTCGACGAAAAACATGTCATCGCCCTCGCCCCACCAGCCATCCTGGTTCTGCAACACCGACATAGTCACGCCCACGAAGTGGCCGCGGCCCGTGGCTTCCATCCAAACGTAGTTGCCCTGGCCATTGAGATTCTTCTTGTCATTCACAATCGGATCGCCGTTCGACGTCCATTGATTGGTCCAGCCATGCGCGGGCGCGGCCTGCCGATACTGCGCGTGGAAGTAGAGCAGGTCCGCCGGCAGCGGCTTCCCGTAAACGCGATAGTCGATATTGAAATAGGAAGCGTCGGTCTTGCGAGCGCCCTCATTGGTCACAGTGATGCGCGCATGCTTCTGGAAGGGCATCGGGAAAAAGCAGTTCAACGCCTTATCGGAGCCGACCGCGAGCGGAAGTGACTGGTACAGGTAGTACTCCCCGAGGCCGAGCCCGAAGAAGTCGCCGATGGGAGTTTCCACACTTGGCGTGGACTCGCCGTCCCAGTACATGCGCAGCACCAGGGCCTTGAGATGGTCGGGATCGTCGCTCGCGATCGTGACCCAGACATGGCTGATCAGGCCCGGTCCGGCCTCGTCGAGCAGCGTGAGCGTTTCTCCAGGCGCGATGGAGCGAGCGTCCGCATTCCCCCCGCTCCGGTCATAGCTCGAGGCGCGCTTCTGGACGAAGTCCTTGGCCTGCGGGAGGGTGGAGAGCCAGGTAGCGGGGTCCTGCGAAGACAGCGGGAGCGTTAGAAAACAAAACGTGAGTAGAGCGAGCAGCTTTTTCATTTGGGCTCTCCGTCAGCAGCACAGTTCACAGCGGAATATTTCCGTGCTTCTTCGGCGGGTTCTTGTCGCGCTTGGTCTCCAGCATGGCCAGCGCCTGGATCAGCTTCTTGCGCGTCTCCCGCGGCTGGATGACCGCGTCCACAAATCCGCGGTCGGCGGCAACGTACGGGTTCGCGAAGCGGTCGCGGAATTCGTCGATTTTCTCGCGGCGAAGTTGTTCGCGGTTGGGGGCGGCATCGAGTTCGCGTTTGTAGACGATGTCCACCGCGCCCTCCGGTCCCATCACCGCGATCTCGGCGGTAGGCCACGCGTAGTTCACATCCGTGCGGATGTGCTTCGACGCCATCACACAATAAGCCCCGCCGTAGGCCTTGCGCGTGATCACGGTGACTTTGGGGACGGTGGCTTCGGCAAATGCGTAGAGCAGCTTGGCTCCGTGCTTGATGATGCCACCGTATTCCTGCGCCGTACCCGGCAAGAATCCCGGCACATCCTCAAACGTGACCAGCGGGATGTTGAAGCAGTCGCAGAAGCGCACAAAGCGCGCGCCTTTGACGGACGCGTTAATGTCCAGCGTTCCCGCCAGCACTGCCGGTTGGTTGGCCACAATGCCCACGCTTCGCCCGTCCAGGCGGGCGAAGCCGACAACGATGTTCTTGGCGTAGTGTTCCTGCACTTCGAAGAAGTATCCGTCGTCGACCACGGCGTGAATTACATCCTTTATGTCGTAGGGCTGGTTCGACTGCGCGGGGACGATCTTGTCGAGCGCCGAGTCGGCGCGGTCAATGGGATCGGTCGAGGTCTTGCGCGGAGGATCGTCGAGATTATTCGACGGCACAAAACTCAACAGCTCGCGCACCATCGACAAGCATTCCGCGTCGTCATGCGCCAGAAAGTGCGCCACGCCTGACGTTTCATTGTGTGTCATGGCGCCACCGAGTTGGTCCTTGGTAACGTCTTCGAGGGTCACGGTCTTGATGACGTCGGGCCCGGTAATAAACATGTACGAAGTCTTGTCGACCATGAGCACGAAGTCAGTAATAGCGGGCGAGTAGACCGCGCCCCCAGCGCATGGCCCCATGATCGCGGAGATCTGCGGCACGACTCCGCTGTACAACGTGTTGCGCAAGAAAATGTCGGCGTAGCCGGCCAGCGACATCACGCCTTCCTGAATGCGGGCGCCCCCGGAATCGTTCAGTCCAATGACCGGCGCGCCCATCTTGGCCGCTAGATCCATGATCTTGACGATCTTCCCGGCGTTGGTTTCCGAGAGCGAGCCGCCGAACACGGTGAAGTCCTGCGCGAAAACGTAGACCAGGCGGCCCTCAATGCGGCCGTATCCAGTGATGAATCCGTCGCCGTAGATCTTCTGCTCCACCATGCCGAAGTCGTTGCAGCGGTGGGTGACGAGTTTGTCGGTCTCCTCGAACGTGCCCTCGTCGAGCAGAAACTCAATGCGCTCCCGGGCCGACATCTTGCCTTCTTTGTGCTGGCGCTCGCGGCGCTTGGCTCCGCCGCCATCTTCGGCGAGCTGGTTGCGTTTTTTGAGTTCGGCGACCTTCTGTTCGAGGTCCATGGGCGGAAATTATAGCGCCGGACCACGTGGCGGGTCTGTTGCGGCCACGTGACCCGCACCCGCGCGCTCACGCGCTCATGCGGTACACTGCCCTCAATGTCCTCCCTCACCGACCAGATGGGGTTCAGCTTCCGTCCGCCGGAACGCCGCGTGTGGAAGGTGCGCGACCTGGTCGCGGCGGTGCGTTCGCACATTGAGCGCGAGTATTCCGACGCCTGGGTGGAAGGTGAGATCTCGAATTTCCGCGCGCCCGATTCCGGACATCTTTATTTCACGCTGAAGGATGGCAACGCGCAGATTCGCGTGGTCATGTTCCGCTCGTCAGCGCGGCTGCTGCGGTTTCGTCCGGCGGACGGTTTGCAGGTTGTCGTCCGCGGGCGCGTGACCGTGTATGAAGACCGCGGCGAGCTGCAGATCTCTGCGGAATACATTGAGCCCAAGGGCGCCGGATCGCAGCAACTGGCCTTTGAACAGCTCAAGGCCAAGCTGGAGGCGGAAGGGCTATTTGCCGCGGAACGTAAGAAGCCGATCCCGTCCCTGCCATCGCGCATCGGCATTGTGACTTCGGCGCAGGCGGCAGCGCTGCGCGACATTCTGAATGTAATCGAGCGGCGTCATCATTCCGTGAATGTGCTGATTTATCCCGCGCAGGTGCAGGGCGACGCCGCTGCGCCCGAAGTGGCGGCGGGTGTGCGCTATTTCAACCAGCACGACAATGTCGACGTGATTGTCGTCGCGCGCGGCGGCGGCTCCGCGGAAGACCTGGCCGCGTTCAACGACGAAGCTCTGGCCCGGATGGTCGCCGCCTCTGAGATTCCAGTCATTTCTGCGGTGGGCCACGAAACCGATTTCACGATTGTGGATTTCGTTGCCGACCTGCGGGCTCCTACACCTTCCGCGGCGGCAGAGTTGGTGATCCGTTCGCGGCAGGAAGTGGAAGATCAGGCGGCCGCTCTACACGAACGTCTCAGCCGGGCCATGCGCTACCGCCTGCTGATGGGACGCCAGGCGCTGACGGAACTGGCGCAGCACGGCGCGTTCGCTCGGATGATGGAACTCATCCACCAACGCCAGCAGAAGCTCGACGATCTGACCCATCGGATGGAACTCGCCGAGCGCCAACTACTGGAGCAGATGCGGCGCCGCTGGGAAATGATTTCTGCGGCGGTGCGCCACTACGACTTGCGCTTGGTGCTCTCGGGAATGCGGAGAGAGTTAGAGAGCGGGATCGCAGCTTTGGTAGCGGTGATGCGCAATGTGATGCTGCAGCACAAGGTGCGCAGCGATCGCCTGCAGACTGCCTTGGAGTCGCTGTCTCCCCTCGCCATTCTGGAGCGCGGATATGCTCTGGTCTTTGATTCCGAGGGCAAGCTGTTGAAGGACGTGCGCAGGGTGAAGGTGGGCGAGGAGATTTCGGCGCGACTGGCGTACGGGGAGATTCGCGCTGCCGTGACGAAAAAGCAGGGAGGATGATGCCTATGTGGGGACAGACGCCCTCGGCTGTCCGTCGAGCGAAGCTCGACAGTCCGTCAGTTCAGAACCAGCACACTAAGACATAAGCGCATTACAATGGGTTTTCCAGGATCGACCTTCTACCAGGAGAGAGATTCGAGTGACGCCAGTCATCACGTCATGGACGCAAGGCGCATGGGTGGCGCTCGATATTCTCCTCGTCGCCCTCATCATCTACCAGGTGCTGGTGATGATCCGCGGCACGCGCGCCGCTCCCATGCTCGTGGGACTGGTCGTCGTCTCCGTAATTTTCTACTTCGCCCGCATCGGCGAGTTGACCACGCTGAACTGGGTGGTGAGCCATGTGCTCCCCTATCTGGTGTTTGCGCTGATCGTGGTCTTTCAGTCGGAGATCCGGCACGTGCTCGCCGACTTAGGCCGGCGATTGACTTTTCTCGGCGGGTCCTCCGCGGAGAGCGATTCCTACGACGACATTGTGCTGGCAGCGAATCTTTTTTCCCAGCATCAGACCGGCGCCCTCATCGTCATTGAGCGCGAAATTGGATTGCGGACTCACATCGAAAGCGGCGTGCCGCTCGACGCGCGTCTCTCCTACGATCTGCTGGCTACGATATTCCGTCCCAGCGCGCCCCTGCACGATGGCGCCGTCATTGTGCAGAAAGACCGCATCGCTGCCGCAGCCTGTTTTCTGCCACTTTCCATGAATCCGCTTCTCTCCACCCAGCTCGGCACGCGGCACCGCGCCGGCATCGGCATCACCGAAGAAACCGACGCGATCGCAGTCATCTGTTCGGAAGAGAGTGGCGCGATCAGCCTGGCCATTGGCGGTGCAATCGAGCGTGACTTGACCGTTGAGCAGCTGCGCGAGCGCCTGGGAAGCGAACTGCGGCGCTACATGGCTCCCGTGACCCTGCCGACTTCGATCGGGCGGAATAGTGAGTCGGATGCGGCTCTGGATTCTCCTCTGCGCGAGGCGGCACCGCAACGCAGCTCGCAATCGGGATCGGAGTCGGAGCCCCGCCCATGATCGGATTCTTCAAACGCTACGTGCTGTACAACTTCGCGTTGAAAGTGATGTCCCTGCTGCTGGCGGCGGGATTGTGGTTCCTGATTTCGCCGGACGAGCAGCCCGCGGAAGTGGCCGTGCGCGCGCCCGTCGTGTTTCAGCACGTTCCATCACAGCTCGAGATCAGCTCCGAGTCGATTCCAGAGGCGCAGATCCGCGTGCGCGGGCCGGAACGCGTCATCCGCCAATTGCAAGCGAACGAAGTTCACGCAGAGATCGACCTGGCAGATGCCAAGCCAAGCGAACGCACCTACGATCTTACGTCGCAGCAGGTGCGCCATCCGCGCGACGTCACCGTGGTGCAGGTCGTGCCCAGCCAACTGCATCTTGCATTTGATACGCGGTCGACACGTGAGGTCGAGATTCATCCGCGGGTAACCGGGAGCTTTGCCGGCGGGGAACAGATCGTCAAAGTCGATGCCGATCCGCCCCGCATCATCATTACCGGGCCTAAGCATCATGTAGAGCAGATCGACGCGGCCACCACTGATCCGGTCGACGCCACCGGCACCAGGGGCAGCGCCGTCTTCACTACAAATGTGTATGTGCCCGACCCGCTGGTACAGGTAGTGCAGACAACATCGATCCGCGTGACCGTACTCGTGCAGAAAGTGGGAAAAGCTCCCGCGCACTGAATCGCCGTAAACAGCCGCGAAGCGGCGGCATTCATTAGCCCCGGACGTAAGTCCGGGGAACGGTGCAAAGGTCGAACGAGTCCCGCAGGGACGGCACTGGTTCTCATTCACACTCTTTGTTCGCAAACGGAATCTTTACGATCCCCGGATTCTATCTTCGCCCCACCTTCTTTAACGCGCCTCATTTATCATCTCTAGTCCTCATCTTTCGCGATTCTCCGGAATTCTCCTATGAACCAGCAAAGGCAGTTGTTCGGCACTGACGGCATTCGAGGTGTGGCGGGAGACTTTCCGCTCACCAAGCAGAGTACGTATCTCATTGGCCGCGCGCTCGGCCACGATCTGGTGCGCACGGCGCCGAAGGCCCAGGCTGTTATTGGCCAGGACACGCGCGAGTCAAGCCGCTGGATTGCGGATCGTGTCGCCGAGGGTCTCGCGGCGGTTGGCGTGGACGTGCACAGCGCGGGCGTGATTACGACTCCGGGTGTGGCGTACCTCGCGCGGACGCGACGGATGGCTGCAGGCGTCGTTATTTCCGCGTCGCACAATCCCTGGACCGACAACGGCATCAAAGTTTTCTCCGGCGATGGCTTTAAGCTGACTGACGCACGCGAGCTTGCGATTGAAAAGGAAATCTTTGCGCTGCTGGAGAGTCCGGCCGGCGCTGACGACACGGCTCTCAAGGTTGCGGGACCTTCTCTTCCCGGCGAGGCGGAGTTGCGCCATGCCTATATCAAGTCGCTGGCGGGAAGCGTTTCGTCCAGCTTAAGCAAGTTGCGCGTGCTGGTGGATTGCGCCAACGGCGCCGCGACCGCGGAGGCTCCGGAGTTGTTTCGCAGCCTGGGAATTCAGGCGACGTTCACGCACATTTCGCCGGACGGGAAGAATATCAACGAAGGCTGCGGCGCGCTTCATCCCGAGACGTTAGGCAAAACAGTGGCGGCATCCGCAGGCAAGTTTGATCTTGGTGTGACCTTTGACGGTGATGCCGACCGCGCCCTGTTCTGCGATGCCGGTGGGCGCGTGGTCAATGGCGACGCCGTGCTGCTGGCCGTCGCTCGGGACCTGCATGCGCAAGGAAAGTTGAAGGGCGACACGGTAGTCTCAACCACCATGTCGAACATGGGGTTGGAGATCGCGCTGAGAAAGTCCGGCATCCGCATGCTGCGCGCCAACGTCGGCGACAAATATGTGCTGGAGGAGATGCTCAAGACCGGCGCCACTCTCGGCGGCGAGCAGTCCGGCCACATTATCTTTCGCGACGGCGACGCCACCACCGGTGACGGCCTGCTCACCGCGCTGCGCCTCATGGATATCATCGTGCGCAGCGGCAAGCCGTTGTCGGAGTTGGTCGGCGATCTGAAGGTCTTCCCGCAGAAAATCCAGAACGTGCGCGTCCGCGAGAAGATTCCTTTTGCCCAGGTCCCTGCGGTTCAGACAGCCATCGCCGCAGCCGAACGCGAACTCGACGGCAACGGCCGCGTGGTCGTCCGCTACTCGGGCACTGAAGCGCTGGCACGAGTCATGGTCGAAGCGGAATCAGAAGAAAAGATGAAGGCCCTGACAGCCGGAATCGCTGCTGAGATTCAGAAAGCGCTGGGAGTGTAGCCGCCGTTGGAGGCGTGTTGCTTCTGGTCCTAGATCGGCGTCGGGCCGCTTCGCAGTCGGACCCTACCGTCGAAGAGCGCCCCTTCAAGGGCCGCGTTAGTCCACAAAAGTAGAATGAAGGGTTTTAGCCCCCGGGCTGTCTAACCCTGATTCCAGCCAGCTACCTCTTCTTCCGCCGCTTGCCCTGCGCAGGAACCGGCGCTTCCTCGAACACCGCAAACTGAATCTTCTTCTCCACCGGATCGATCCGGTCCACCAGCACGCGAATCTTCTGTCCCAAACTGTAGATCTTGCGCGACCGCTGCCCAATGATCTCTCGCGTGTTCTCGTGATAGGTGTAACGGTCGTCCGTCAAAGTATTCAGCGGCACCAGGCCCTCGACGAACAAGTCGCTGAGTTCCACGAAGAATCCGAACTTCGTCACGCTGGTGACAAGTCCATCGAAATCCTCCCCCACGCGATCCTGCATGAATTTCACTTTCTTCCATTCCATCAGTTCGCGCTCGGCGTCGTCGGCTCGCCGCTCGGACTGACTCGATTCCTCCGCGATATCATGCAGTTCCTCCAGCGCAATCGGCCCGCCAAGTTCGTGCGGAGAGGGCACTCCTGCCCGCTCGCGCCGCTTCGACCACGGCGAAGGCGCATCGTCCGATCCAGTAGCCTGTGTGGGGACAGCCGCCCTCGGCTGTCCGGCGAGGCGCAGCCCCGCGGTGCTGGCGCCTTCCACCCTCAATACGTCCTTCAAAATGCGATGCACAATCAAATCCGGATACCTTCGAATGGGCGACGTGAAATGCGTGTAGCTGGTCGCCGCCAGCGCAAAGTGCCCCAGATTTTCCTCCGAGTACCGCGCCTGCTTCAGCGAACGCAGCATCAGATAACTCAAAATCCGCTCCTCCGGCCTGCCCGCAATCTTCTCGGCCAGTTTTTGATACATGCGCGGCGTGATATGCACCTCTTTCGGCACCTCGATTTCGCGCACGCGCTTCCCCGTGCCATAAGCCGCGCGCCGATCGGCTTTCATCTGCACACGATGAATCGGCAGTGCGCCTACGCCGAGCGAATATCCAAACGTCGCCGCGATCACTTCAAAGTCGTAAACGCGCTTCGCGTCTGGCTTCTCATGGACGCGGTACAGCGACGCAATCCGCTTCGATTCCAAATGGTGCGCCACGCATTCGTTGGCCGACAGCATGAACTCTTCAATCAGCCGGTGCGCGATGTTGCGTTCGGAGCGCGCAATACTCTTCATCAGTCCGAACTCGTCGAACTCAATCACGGGCTCCGGCAGATCGAAGTCAATCGATCCCCGCCGCTGCCGCTTGCGGTTCAGAATCAACGCTAGATCCCGCATCAGCTCAAACGTCGCGACCAGCGGGGCGTAGCGCTCGCGCGCGGCGGCATCCCCTTCCAGTACCGCGTTCACCGCGGTATACGTCATGCGCTCCGCCGACCGGATCACGCCTTCGCTCAACTCGTAGCCCACGATCTCGCCGCGATGGTCCATCTCCATCACGCACGACAGCACAAGGCGCTCCACCTGCGGCCGCAAGCTGCAAATGTCGGTCGAGAGTTCCAGCGGCAGCATAGGAACCGCGCGGTCCGGAAAATAAACGCTGGTGCCGCGCAGCCGGGCTTCCTGGTCAAGGGCCGACCCGGGCGTTACGTAGTGCGCTACGTCGGCGATATGCACTTGCAATTCGAAATTGCCGTTGGCCAGCATGCCCACCAGAACCGCGTCGTCGAAGTCGCGCGCCGTCTCGCCGTCGATAGTCACAATCGGCAGCGCCCGAAAATCGTGCCGCCGGTGCAGTTCGCGCCCCGTGATGACTGCCGGCGTGTCCTGCGCTTCTTGTAGAGCCGCCGCCGGGAAATGATGCGGAAGATGAAACTTGCGGATCGTGATCTCGACATCGAGGCCAAAATCGTCTTCGCGCCCCAGAATCTCAATCACGCGCCCCCGCGGATTCTGCGTAGCCGAAGGCCAATCCGTGATCTCCACATCGACCACGACACCCTCCAGATCGTCCCACTCGGTTCGCCGCGAGGCCTCATCGCCGAGCACGCGGTCAACCGATGTCTTTTTCCTCTGTGTCCCCTGTGTCCTCCGTGGTTGAGTGTTTTCGACCGCACTAACCACAGCGGGCACAGAGGTGTCGGGAACTTCCATCCCCGCCGGGACCACAATCTCCTGGGTGATCTTCGAATCCATGGGCGTGACGTAGTTGCGCTGCTTGCCATAGTGAAACACTCCGACGACTGTCGGATGCGCCCGCATCACCGGCCGCACAATGCGCCCCTCGGCACGTCCGTCCGGACGCACGTTGGCGACGTCCACCAGCACCAGGTCGCCATGCATGGCGTTGCCAATCAGATGCGGCGCGATGAAGATATCGCCCGCAAGCCGCGCCTTGAGTGACGGACTCAGTGACTTGGCGTCTGGAATGACAAACCCGAATCCATCGCGATGCATGGTGAGCCGCCCCGCGACCAGATTCTTGTCAGCAGCAGCCTGCGGTAAGGCATAACGGTCGGATTCGGCTTGAACGAGCGCACCGCTGGAGACCAGCTTCCGCAGGTGCTCGTCGAGTTCGCCACGTTCCTCGCCATGCAACCCGAGTTCACGGACGAGCTGCTTGAATCCCGCCGCCCGCTTGGGTTGGCGCGCAATGTGTTTCAGGATTGCGGAATCGGAGAGCATGAATAGTCGTTGGTCGCTAGTCGTCGGTCGTCAGCCAAACACCTCAGCGGATTCGGCCCAGAGAATCACCCCGACGATGGCCACGAGCACACCGCCGATTCGCTCTCCGATTTCGATGAGCCATTTCAAAATGGTAGCCTGCGAACGACGAACGACCAACGACCAACGACGATTCTCTCACCTACCACGAATCTCCGCCCCCGCGCGGTGGCCACGCCCCCAGCGCGCGCCTCACCGTGGCGATCTGCCCCACGTGATAGCTGTTGTGCGCGACCATCTGCCAGAGCACGGCTTCGAGCGTGCCGGCAATTTTCGTATCGCCTTCGTGCACGGTTTCAATCTGGCGATCGAGTTCCGCCCGCGGAGAGTGCGCCAATGCGGCGAAGTCGGCCAGCAACGCGGCGAACCGCGCTCTGAGCCGATCCCATTCCGCTGCATCGGACGGCGAGGGCGCCGCCGGAAAGCTCTCCGAACTGTGCTCCGGATACGCCAGCCTCTGCCCGCGAATGCGGCGCAGTTCGTAGTCCATCCAGTAATTCATGTGAAAGACAAGCTGTCCAACCGAATGAGGAAAGCCCGGAACTTGCCGCGCCGCCACTTCGGCAGAAATATCCTCCACGCACGCGAGAGGATCCGCGTGCGCACCTCTACCGCGAAGCAGTTCTGTCAGCGCCTGTTGCGACATTCGACAAAATCCGCATTCATCCGCGTGAATCCGCGGCGAAGAAGTGCGGAGTTACCGCCCCACAAAATACTTCTCCTCGAGAATCCTCCGATGATGCAGCTCATGCCCGGCAATAACGTAGGCCAGCGCCCGCACGCTCACGTCATTCTTGTTGGCCACGCCGCGCCGCGTCCACGCGGCTTCCTCCAGATTGCGCAGCAGTGTAAGCGTCGCCCGTCGCACCGCGATGTAGTCCTCAATAATCTCCGCCAACGGGGCGCGCGCAAACGGACCATTCCGCACGTAGTCATCCTGTTCGAAGCCCTCCATCGGCGTCCGGTCGCCGCGCGCGATTCGCAGCGCGCGATACGCAAAAATGCGCTCCGTGTCGCAGACGTGGCCTAGCAATTCTTTGGCATTCCATTTATCGGACGCGTAGCGAAAATTACCGTCGGCCTCGTCCCGCCCCGAGAGCAGCAGCATCATCTGCCGTCGCTGCGAGTCGAGTGTCCCCAGAATGTCGGATCCCGGTATAAGCGAGATATAGCGGTCATAATAAGGCGCATACTCGCCCGGTTCGGGCCGTGCGATCACAAATGCTGCCGGCGAAACAACGGCTGGTTCTGACATAATTCGCTCCCAAAGAATGAGTTTCCAGGGGCTGGACTCTTGAGACTTAGACTCTCCATCTCCGATTCCGTCTTCGATAAATATTCGACCCTGACAGCATAACTCCCCAGCCCTGTGGAAGGGCACGGCCCTGGCAAATTTTTCCCGGAATCCGACCGCGCACGGCAGAAAGGAAGTAGTGCTACGCCAGTGCAGGCTCATCCGGCAAGAGCACTTCCGGACGTACCATTCGAGGAACTCCCGATTGAAAATAAAGGCTTTTCCACAGTGCTCACTCTGAGACGCGGGAGTACAATTCGCTTTGGTCACGCACGTGCCGCCTGTGACCCCTAATCCCAACTAGGAAAGGAACCTTTTAACCCCATGTGGAAGCCGACCAATCAGCCTCAGACCCCCGCCCGGCCCGCTGAGCCGGAGCGCCCAACTACGTCTGCCCCCAGCGCGCCTGCCATGGCCGCTGCGGAACCTGCTCCCCGGCCGGTAGCCACCACAACCGCTGACCAGGCCACCATCGGCAAGTCGCTCGTCATCAAGGGCGAGGTGACCGGTTCCGAATCGCTTTACATCGATGGCCGCGTCGAGGGTTCCATCAATCTCGCCGGTAATCGCGTCACTATCGGCCGCAACGGAGTCGTTGCCGCCAACATCAATGCCCGCGAGATCGTCGTCCTCGGCAAAGTCCGCGGCAACCTCACGGCCAGCGATCGCGTCGACATTCGCAGCGACGGTTCGCTCACCGGCGACGTCGTCGCCGCTCGTATCTCGATCGAAGACGGTGCCTTCTTCAAGGGCGGCATCGACATCCGCAAAGGCGGACAGCAGCAGAAGCCCAACGGCGAAGATAAAGTCTCGGCGAACGAGCCGGCCGCAGTCGGCGCGCGCGCGTAAGTTTCTGTACTGAAGAAGCTTCGCACGGGTAGATACTGGCCAAGGTTCAGCAGCGGGCATTCCGCAAGGATGCCCGTTTTGCTTTCTGCAGCAACAGCGTCCCGGCTCGCAATCCGGACGCCGTCCGTCCGATCATCACCCCGCCAAGTTGATATATTGCGAGCATGCTCCACCTGCTCCTTCAGCGGGCAACGCCACGTCGTACGAGGACTCTTGCCCAGACGTTGCGGCATCTGGGAGCGCTCGGACTTTTCTTCCTCGCGATCCTCGACAGTTCTCCGCTGCCAACTTTCGGAGGCCCCGACATTCTCACGGCGATCCTCTCCGCCAGCCACCGCGATCCCTGGTATGAGTATGCAGCCATGGCAACCGCCGGCTCGGTTATCGGCGCATATCTCACATTCCGGATCGCCCGCAAGGCCGGCTCGGCTTATCTGGACAGCAAATTTGGTAAAGGCAAAGTATCCAAGTTCCTGAAGCTGTTCAAGAAGTGGGGCACCGGAACCCTGTTTGCCTCCACCGCCATTCCCATCCCGTCCCCAACCAGCCTGTTTTTCGCGGCCGCCGGTGCCTCCGATTACCCCAAGGGAAAGTTTCTCGTGATCGTCGCCGTCGGGCGGGCTCTTCGCTACGCAACCATCGCCATCGTTGCCGATCACTACGGACGCCACTTCATCCGAGTCCTTCGCCATCCCTCGCAATATTGGGGATGGCTGCTGCTCTTCTCCGCGCTGATTGTCGGCTTGATCGCAGGCGGCATTCTGGTCAACCGCCGTCTTGAGACTGCGCCCGCCGACTGAACGGGAGCAGCGCGCTGCCTCCGGTCACGCCCCTACTCCACGAACATGCAGTCCCCATACGAATAGAAGCGATACTTCTGCTCGACCGCATGCTCATAAGCGCGCATGACATGTTCTTTCCCTCCCAGCGCACACACCAACATGAGCAGCGTCGATTGCGGCAAATGAAAATTCGTGAGCAGCGCCTGCACCACCTGAAACCTGTATCCCGGATAGATAAAGAGGTTCGCATCTCCGGAAGCCGCGCAAATTTCACCCCCACCCTGCTGCGCCGCATACTCCAGTGTTCGCACAGTTGTGGTCCCGACCGCAACCACGCGCCGGCCTTGGCTCCTCGCCCGATTGATCTTCTCCGCCGCTTCAGCGGAGATCGAATAAGCCTCCGAATGCAGTCGATGTTCTTCCACCCGCTCCGCGCGCACAGGCTGAAAAGTTCCCAGCCCCACATGAAGCGTGACCTCGGCGGTCTCAATCCCGCGCTCCTTGATCCGCGCCAGAATCTCCGGCGTAAAATGCAATCCCGCCGTCGGCGCCGCCACCGACCCGCGTTCCTGAGCGTAGACCGTCTGGTAGCGCTCGCGATCGCCGGAAGAATCAGCTCGCGCGATGTAAGGTGGCAGCGGAATGTGCCCAATCTTCTCGACGAGCTCGTAGAAGTTTTCTGCCGGACTGTCGCGGCCAGAATACTCATGTGGGGACAGCCGCCCCCGGCTGTCCGGCCGGGCAACGCCCGGCAGCGTCGGCGCAAATCGAATCCTTCGCTCACCAAAGCTGGCGCGCGCAATCACCTCAGCCTGCAGCTCATCCTGCTCGCCAAAGAAGAGGTGCTCTCCCACGCCGATCTTCCTCCCCGGCCGCACCAAACACTCCCACTCATTCGGTTCGCGCTGCAATTGCCGTGTGAGCAACACTTCAATCCGCCCATGCAGAAAATCCCGAGCCGCAGGATTGCGCACACTCACCGCCTGCGCTCTCAGACCGCCCCGCCGTCCATAAAGCCGCGCAGGAAACACGCGCGTGTTGTTGAACACGACCAGATCGCTGGCCCGCAGCAATTCCGGAAAGTCGCGGAAGTGGCCGTCCCGCAGCGCCCCCGTGGCAGAGTCCAGCTGCAACAGGCGCGAGGCCGCGCGATCCGCCAGCGGCTCCTGCGCGATCAAGTCCTCGGGCAGGTCGTAATGAAAGTCCGAGACCAGCACGCGTCCGATTATAGGGATCGGCAAGCAATCGCGGCGTTGCTCGTGCAACTCTTCCGCGTCTGATTGCTGCCGGAACATATCGTTTTTTCTTCGAAATTTGGATTGTCTCCGCGCGGCCACTGCTGGTACTATGCGGGTGCCTAAGTGCGGCCCGCTTTTTGTTAACTCCCCCAAAAGGGTATCCATGCCTACGGAACGCAAACACAGGGAAGAAATCGTCCATTACGGGCGGATGCTCCACCAAAGGGGATTCGTGGCCGCCATGGACGGAAATCTCTCTGTCCGGCTTCCCGGGCACCGCGTTCTGGTCACACCCACCTGCCTCAGCAAGGGCGCCATGCGTCCCGCCGACATGGTCATTGTCGATCTCGACGGACAGCGCGTCTCCGGCCGCCGCCACGTGACCAGCGAAATCGGCATGCACTTGCTGATTTATCGCATGCGTCCCGATGTTCAGGCGATCGTTCACGCCCATCCGCCGACCGCGACCGGCTTCGCCGCCGCCGGCATCCCGCTCAGCGAGCCTCTGGTTTGCGAAGTGGTGATGGGGCTGGGATGCATTCCACTGGCCCGCTACGGAACGCCCGGAACCTCAGAGTTGGCCCAGACGCTCGAACCCTACGTTCCGAGCTACGACGCGATCCTCATGTCGAATCACGGCGTCGTCGCCTACGGAGACACGCTCGAACACGCCTACATGAAGATGGAAACCGTCGAGCACTTCGCCCAGATCGCCCTGGTCACGCACCTGCTCGGACGCCAGCAACCTCTGCAGGAAGTGGAGATCGAGAAGCTCCTGCTGGCGCGCACCAAGTATTTCGGCGCGAAAATGGCACCGTCCATGCCCGTCCCCCGCGCCCCGCAAAAAGTCAGCTAGGCGAATTCCGAAAGCACGCTTAGAAGGATGTGAAATCTTCCCTCTGTCATCCTGAGCGAAGCGAAGGACCCCTGAACGATTGCGCAACGATACCGTCGAAGGGAGTTTCCCAAACAGCTCGCTTTCGGCGCACTTTGCGGAGTCAATCTGCGTCGACTCACTCCCCGCCGATCCGAAACCGCACTCCCGCCCGGAAATTCACCGGCAGCGCCGGATACCCCACCACCTCGTTATACCGCCGGTCCAGCGCGTTCTCGACATTCAGATACGTCGTCACGTGCGAATTCACCGCGTACCATCCGCCAAGATCCGCGCGCGCATACCCGGCCGCATGGTCGATCCCGAATCCCAGAAAATCCGAGTCCGGCCGCCGCCCCACAAAACTCCCGCCCAGATTTGCTCCCCATTTCGTCCCGAGATAGGACAACAACACGGTCGCAGAGTGCTTCGGGCGCCGCAGCAGCGGCGAGCCTACGTTATACAACGAATTGATCGGCGCCGGATTCTCCAAAATCTGCGTCGAAGTGTAGGTATAAGCCGTGGTCAGCAGCAGCCGGGACCGCAGCTTGGCTTGCAGTTCCGCTTCCGCACCGTGGGCCAGCGCCTTGTTCACGTTCAGGTATTTACCCACAAAATTGACTGGGTCCACTGTCACATAGTTGATCTGGTCCCGAAACTGATTGTTGAAGTAGGTCGCAGTGAAAACATATTTCCCTTGCAGCAGATTCTGCTGGATGCCCGCCTCGAACGCCCGCGCGTGTTCGGGCTTCAGCCCCGTGTTCGGGATGTTGTACAGGTTTTGCGGAATGCCATTAAACGTTTCCTCCAGCCGTGGCTCTTTGAACCCGGTGGCATAGGAGAAGCGCAGTCGTGTTCCAGAAAAAGTCTCGTTCCCGCGCAGCGCCTGCCAAGTCAGCGCGACCCGCGGCACTCCCGTATTGCCGAACGCGCTGTTGTGAACGAAGCGCGCCCCTCCAATTGCCGACAGTCGTCCCCACGTCAGTTGTTGTTGCAGGTAGACATCGTCGCTCAGCCGCTGACCATGAGTTTGAGTCCCGTAAGCCAGGTTGCCCACAAATCCATTCTCGTTTTCGACACGATATCCGAATGTTGTGTGAGCCCAGCTCCTTTCCGAATAATCTCCCTGATACTCGAACCCGACGCGGTTGATGTGATCGACTTCATTGGAAGGGAAGTCAAACACCCTCGCCGCATCTCCATTCACGTTCAGTTCGTTGTAGCGATAGACATAATCGAATCCGGTGAAGTGGTGTTGCCATCCCGCGGGACCGGTCACGGCGAGTTCGGCGCTGCCAAGCACATTGTTCAGTTGCGACCAGTCGCTAGGATCCGGCGGCTGAAGCGGCGACCCGTTGAAGTTCCACTCGCCCGGAACCCCGCTGTGACTATTGGAGTGTCGAAACCGCACGCGCAGGGAAGTCCGCTCGTTCAGCGCCGCCCCCACGTTCGCGCCCTCCAGTGAATCCGAGTACGCGTTGTTGACGCCCGCCCCTCTGGTGTTGAACTGGTTCCCGAACAGGTTGTAGTCGAACCGCCCGCGCGCCCCAGCCAGCGACGCGTATCCGTTCGCCGTTCCGAAATTTCCGCCGTCTGCGCCAAAGCGCAATTCCGGCACCGGCGTGCTTCCGCTGCGCGTCCAAACCTGCACTACGCTGGTCATCGCGTCCGAGCCGTACAGCGTGCTCTGCACCCCACGCACGAACTCCATCCGGTCGGCCTGATCCATGGGAAGCGTGCCAAAGTCGAACGTCCCACCGGGCTCGTTGATCGCGACTCCATCGACAATTACCTTGTTGTAGCGGGATTCTCCACCGCGCACGAACAGCGAAGTCAGGCCTCCGCGCTGCCCCGCATCGTTCACGACCGCCCCCGGAAGAAACCGGACCGCATCATCGGCAGCTGTCGGCCGCATCGCACTCAGTTCCGCGCCGCTAAGCGTGGCAACGTCAGCCCCCGCCGCTTCGCCCGCAACAGGAGTCCGCGTCGCGCTCACGACGACGGTTTCCGACGCGGTCGCCAGGTGAAGATTCACCGTCACTTCCGCCTGGGATGAGACCTCCACAGTCTCCGCCGCGAAACCCGGCGCTAACACTTTGATCTGATAGGTCCCACCGCTCGGCGTGCGCAGGACGACCGAACCCTCGGCGGACGTGGTTTGCGTCGCCAGCACTTTGCTTTCATTTGCACGCGATAGCGAGACCTCCGCTCCAGGCACAGCGGCCGACTGGGGGTCCACCACTTTGACTTTGAGATCCGCAGCGAAAGCGCCCGCGGTGAGAACACCACTGAAGAGAAACAGAATGAGAAAAGCGGAAACCGATACGCGCATACTATCCTCCTTTGCACGCGAAAGAGGTTGAAGTAGACGGATCGCGCCGGTCTCCTGGCTTCGCGAGTAAGGATGCTCATAGTTCGAACATCCGGCAATGCTCCCGGCCTTCCCGGGGACTCCTCCCAGTGGCCGATGGCAGTTTCCTCGCTTACAGTTGCGCGGCAGCGCGGGATTTCCACCCGCTTCCCTGTCTTCGCCGAGCGGCAAAGACGCGCGTTCCGAAAGATCTTACAAAGAGCAGAAACAACCGTACAACGAATCTAACGGGGAAAACCACCGAAGTCAAATAACCCGGCCGAGCTTGCCGAGCTTTCCTTCGTGTCCTTTGTGGTTATGCCTGTGCACTCGGCAGCGCAAGCGCTCATCTCCTCCATCGCCCCAAAACATACAACACAATCGACAGCACCACGCTCAGCAACACCGAAGTCGCCAGCGGAAAATAAACAGTCGTACTCTTCCCGCGATATACGATGTCCCCCGGCAACCGTCCCAGCGGCAAGTTCGTCCGCCCCAGCAAAGTCAGCGCGATTCCCGCCGCCACCAGCACCACGCCGAGGATGATCAGCATCTTTCCCAGATCAGTCATTGGATCCCAGCTTCCACTGACATACTACGAGACCTCCCTGCTTTCGCCCAGCGGCTCCAGTCCTATGTACCACCGAGTTTGAGGCCTTCCCGAAATTCTGCAAAACTGGTCAAAAAAGAACAGCCCTCTTCGCCGTAACACGACAACCTGACTTTAGACGTCCTGCAACTGACCTCCGGAGGTGTTTGACCGTGCCGTTCTCCCAGTCCCCCGTCGTCGCCTCACGCCCTCATAGGCTGCCAGTGCTCCTGCTGGTCGCGATGCTCTGCACTCTCGCTGCCCCGGCCCATTCTCAGGACGTCCTCACCTACCACAACAACAACGCCCGCACGGGAGTCAATCCGAAAGAGACCGTCCTCACTCCGACGAACGTGACCTCGGCCACCTTCGGAAAGCTTTTCACGATCCCGGTTGATGGTCTCGTCGACGCGCAGCCACTCTATCTCTCGGCAGTCACAGTCTCCGGCGCGACCCACAATCTGCTGATCGTCGCCACCGAACACGGCACCGTCTACGCCTTCGATGCCGATTCCGGCACGAATCTCTGGCACATCACTACACTGAAGTCCGGCGAAACCACCTCCGATGATCGCGGATGTTCTCAGGTCACCCCCGAGATCGGAATCACCTCGACTCCCGTCATCTCCCGCCCCAAGACCGGGAACCCCTTCATCTACCTGGTCGCCATGTCGAAAGATAGCTCCGGCGCGTACCACCAGCGCCTGCACGCGCTCGACGCCGCCACCGGCACCGAACTTCACAAGGGTCCTGTCGACATCGCGGCAAAGTATCCCGGCAACGGTGATAACAGTTCCGGCGGCAACGTAATCTTCGATCCCGGCCAATACAAGGAGCGCGTCGGCCTCTTGCTCACCGGCGGTACGATCTACCTCGCCTGGGCCTCGCACTGCGACATCCGTCCGTACACGGGATGGATCATGGGATATAACGTCAACACTCTGGCACAGACTACGGTGCTGAACGTGACTCCGAACGGCAATGAAGGCGCCATCTGGGGATCCGGCGCCGGCATGGCCTCCGACAATGCGGGCAACATTTTCCTGCTCGATGCCAACGGCGACTTCGACACCACCCTGAATTCCTCCGGCTTTCCCGCCAACGGCGACTATGGCAACGCTTTCCTTCGCCTCACCACTAACGGCGGACTCGCCGTCGCCGACTACTTTGAGATGCACGACCAGGCGGAGGAAAACAGCAGCGACACCGACCTTGGCTCCGGCGGAACTCTGCTGGTCAACGAAAAGGATTCTACCGGCAAGATCTGGCAGCTCGCCGTCGGTGCGGGCAAAGACTCCAACCTCTACGTCGTCGACCGCACGAACCTGGGGAAATTCAATTCCTCGAGCAACAAGATTTATCAGGAACTCTCCGGCGCTCTGCCCGGCGGAATCTGGTCCATGCCAGCGGCTTTCAACAGCCGCATCTACTACGGCCCGGTAGGCTCGCCCCTGCTTGCGTTTCAATTCAAGAATGCGAAGTTGCTCCCCAGCGCGGTGGCGCGAACTCCAAACGCTTTCAACTACCCAGGAGTTACTCCGAGCATTTCCAGCAACTCCGGCCAGAACGCCATCGTTTGGGCCGCCGAGAACAGCAGTCCCGCAGTGCTTCACGCCTACAACGCCACCAGCCTGCTGGAGATCTACAACAGCAACCAGGCCACGAACGGCCGCGATCAATTTGGCAACGGCAACAAATACATCACCCCCACCATCGCCAACGGCAAAGTCTACGTCGGCACGACAAACGGCGTGGGCGTCTTCGGCCTGCTCAAATAGACAGCAAACAGCTTGCTGAATGAATAAAGAAGCGGGTGCCCCACCCTTCTCGCGTTCTTTGCGAGAGGGTGGGGGTTTTGACTTGGACCCGCGCGCAGATCTCAAGATCCGTGAAGAAATCTTCCCCGCAATTAAATTCCCGCGACCCTCGTATTCCGCATCTAAACTGAAGCCTACGCATATGCCAGTCGCGCGAACAATCTATACAGGAGTTGCCCTCCTCGCCATGAGTGCGCCGATCGCCGCGCAGAAACTGGTCTCCGCAGATTCGAAAGCCCCGTTATCACCAACAGCAACAACATCTCTCACCGCAGACCAGATCGTCGACAACCTGGTACGCAGAAATGAAGAGCGGGCGCACGCCCTCCTACACTCGGAAGCGACGCGCGTTTACCGCCTGACCTACCGCGGATTTCCCGGAGACCGCGAGGCCGAAATGACTGTCGAGGCCACCTACAACAGCCCCGCCTCCAAGGAATTCAAAGTCGTCTCCCAGAGCGGATCGAAGCTGATTCAGGATCGCGTCTTCAAGCGCCTTTTGGAAAGCGAGAAGGAAGCTGCCCAGCCCGCCATGAGCGCGCGCACACAGTTGAATCGCGACAACTACAGCTTTCAACTTCTAAGCTACGAGCCGTCAGAAACAGGTGGACAATATGTGCTGCAGGTAACCCCGAAAGCCAAGAGCAAATACGTCTATCGCGGCAAGGTCTGGGTAGACGCAAGCGACTTCGCCGTTACCCACATTGAAGCCGAACCAGCCCAGAACCCGTCCTTCTGGACCAAGAAGAACGAAATTCATCACGACTACAAAAAGGTCCAGGCCTTCTGGCTCCCTGTCCGCAACGAATCGGTCAGCTTCATCCGCCTCGGCGGCCGCGCCACATTAACCATCGAGTACAAGAACTACAAAGTCACCGACGCCCGCCAGCCCAGCGACAGCAAGCAGTAGTCAGGACGAACCCGGGTGCCCCATCCTTCTCGCGTTCTTCGCGAGAGGGTGGGGATTTTGACCTCCACATTACTAGCCTCAGCATCACGCGATGAAGATGTTTGGCGTTCGGTCCAAGACCTTAATTGTCATTTTGCTTTACATCACAAAGTACTTGACACTTGTCGCCAGCCGCGTTATTCTATCCTCATGTTCGACCCGCGGCCACATCGCCGGCGTTTTCGTCGTTCAACCGAACACAGTTCGAACGACCTCAGCCCGACCCAGCAAGCCGCCGCCCGGCCCCAGCCCGACCATGCCGCCCCCGATCTGTTCGAAGACCTGCGCTTCATCCGCGACACCATGGAGCGCTCCGCCGCCTTCACCGCCGTCTCGGGCTGGGGGCAGGTTCTTCTCGGTCTCACCGCGGCCGGAGCCGCCGTGCTCGCCGCTCGCCAGATTTCTTCCTTCGCCTGGCTGCGCGTCTGGCTGGCCGAGGGTATCCTCGCCGTCGCCATCGGATTGCTGGCCTGCACCTGGAAAGCGAACCGCCGCGGTCTGCCATTGTTTTCCGGCCCCGCGCGCAAAGTCGCCCTCGGACTCGCACCTCCGCTGGTTGCGGGAGCCTTCCTCACATTTCTCTTGTTCCGCGCGGGCCTGCAGTCGGCGCTGCCCGCGACCTGGCTGCTGCTCTACGGCGCCGGCATCATGACCGGAGGCTCGTTCTCCGTCGCCATTGTCCCCGTCATGGGCGTCTGCTTCATGCTTCTCGGAGGCCTCGCCGTCCTCGCGCCACTTGCCTGGGGAAATTGGTTCTTGGCCGCAGGCTTCGGCGGTCTGCACATCGTTTTCGGGTTGCTGATCGCGAGGAGGCACGGTGGCTAGAGCCCTTCCATCCCGCCGCAAGCACGCGAAGCCCGAGCCGCACGTCCGAGAAAAGGTTCGTGAGCAAGCCCGCGAGCACGCCCCTGCCCGCGCCCCCGAACTCCCCGAGCTCGATCGCCTGATTCACGAGCGCATTCGCCTTGGCATCGTCAGCGCTCTCGCCACCAACGATTCGCTCAGCTTCAACGACCTCAAGCGCGTGCTCAAAACCACCGACGGCAACCTCAGCGTGCACGCCCGCAAGCTCGAAGAAGCGCAATACGTTTCCTGTGTGAAGTTCTTCGAAGGACGCGTCCCCCGTACCGAATACCGTCTGACCACCACGGGCCGCCGCGCCTTAGCCGAATATCTCGATCAAATGGAAGAGTGGATCCGCGTCACCCGCGAAGAAGGCTGACACTTCGATTTCTCATTGAGTTGTCATCCCGAGCGAAGCGAGGGACCTGGGTTGTTGCGCGTCACGATGAAGTCTGGCAACCGACTTTGTAATGAGGAGCACTTTTCACATGTCCGCAACTCGCCCTCCGATCCATTTCTCCGTCAAGCCGCCCGCTTCTGGGAACTACGCCGCCTCGTGTACAACGCCATCCTCGCTGCGATTGTCTTACTCTGGCTCTTCCTCACCTGGCCGCATTTCCGACCGGCGCTGACACTCGGTTCTCTCGAAGCCTTTAGCGCCCTCGGTCTCGCCGCCAATCTCTGTTACTCGGCCGCCTATCTCGCGGAATTCTTCATGCAGGCCCTTGTGCCTGAAGCCTACTGGCGCCGCTTCCGCCTGACGCTCTTTGCACTAGGCACGCTCCTCGCCATCGTCATGGAGAACTACTGGATCGCCGACGAAATCTACCCCTACGCCAACCAACCCTCACCCAGTTTCATCGGAGGAACAGACTCTATGTGGTCCGCTCATATCGCCAGCAACATGAATTTTCCCGCCCCGCTCGCCGTCCTAGGATTCCTCGCCGCCTGCGGCGGAACGTTTCTCGCCCTGGGCTCAGCCATTGTCTTCTGGTTCGCGCGCAAGCCCAGGTTCGCCCGCATCGCGGCCATCGCGATCGGAACCGGCGCCGCAGTCTACTTGGCTCTCCTGCTCGGATTCTCCGCCGACAGCCAAGCCACCACGCTCCCCCGCGGACACGAAAAATATTTCTGCGAGATCGACTGCCACCTTGCCTACTCCGTCGTCGATGTGAAGACGCAGACCGACGGCCATTTCATCGTCACCCTGCGCACCCGCTTCGACGAAACCACCACCTCACCCAATCGTCCGAAAGATGCGCCCCTCATGCCTTCTCCGCGCGAAGTGCATCTCATCGACGCCGCCGGACACGACTACACTCCCGTCTCGACTCAAGGCACACCGCTCAGCACGCCCCTCAAGCCCGCCGACTCCTACACCACGCAACTCGAATTCAATCTCCCACAAAACGCCACTGGCCTGCGGCTGCTCATCAACACGATTCCCTCATGGCCCGACCACCTCGTCATCGGCGACGAAAACAGCTGGCTGCACAAGAAAACCTACTTCGCCCTCTGAAAGCAGCACTCAGCATTCAGCACTCGGCATTCAGGAAAACGCCGTTCTGGCAGAGTGCAGAGTGCTGACTGCCGAGTGCCGCTCAAGATACAATCCCGCCCATGAAGCGTTGCGCCCTCCTCCTGTTCCTAACCGCGCTCCTTTCCGCGCAGTCTTCTCCCGAAGTCGAAATCACCGCCGAGCCTCACCACAACCTCGTTTTCACCAACGATCAAGTCCGCGTCTTCAGCGTCGATGTTCCACCGCACACCGACACTCTGATGCACTGGCACCGCCACGACTACATCTACGTCATGCTCGAACCCTCCGAGGTCGTCAACGCCGTCCAAGGTAAAGATCCCATCACCGTCAAGCTGCAGGACGCCCAGGTCGGATTTTTCCCCGGTCCCTTCGCCCACATCATCCACAACCTGTCCCAGCCCTTCCGCAACGTCACCATCGAAATTCTTCAGGACGAAAAACTTCATCACTCTTCCGCCAAATGGGACGAAGACCGCGCCCTCAACATCCTGCCCGGAGGCACGCAACAAATCCTCTGGGTGAAAGACGGCATCCGCGTCTCCGAATTCGAACTTCAGCCCGGTGGCGTGGCGCCCATTTCGGCCGCTCCGTACCTTCTCGTCGCCGTTAATGACCTCGAATTACTTCAGACGGAACACAACGCCCCCGTCTCTGCCTCTATGCACCTCCTTCGAAAATCCGGCGAAGTGCAGTGGTTCCCAGTGCACCACTGGAGTAACCTGATCAACGGGGGGCGCACCGCCAAGTTCATAACCCTGGAATTCCCAATGGCGCGAACCACAGCAACCGCGCCTCGACCGTGATCCCCGGCACACCAAAATAAATCCCCAACTTGTGACCGCGGGCACTGCCACGCTCTCGCAGCGGTGGTAGCATCCGCATCGGTATTGGGCCCGGTTCTCGGATCACCTCCCGCAGGAACTCTCATGCTGATGTTCACAGCTGCCCAACTCGCCACTTTGCCGAGGCGCTAAGTCGCGTCTCCTCTTGGACAGCGTTGCAGCCAACATGTCTCCCCGCTGAAGGCTGCTGGGAACCGCCGCTCTTTACGAGCTGAGTCGCGAAAGGAGCACCTATGCCTCCCGTAATTGAAACTGAGAAGGTCCTCGAAAAACTCAAATTCATGGCTCCCCTGGACATGCTCGAGCAGGTCCGCGACCTCAAAGCCGCCGTCATCCTGCCGTCCGCCCTGGTCGGAACTTGGATCAACTGCGATCGCCAGACCCGTGGTTTGAAGGAACTCGTCATCTCCGCCTCCGGAGCCGGCATCACCGTTCATGGCTTCGGCGCCTGCACTCCCACTCCCTGCGACTGGAAAGCTGTGCCCGGCCTGGTCTACGCCGACAATGTGACCTCCGCCCCGGCCGTCGCTTTCACCGCGGTCTACAACTTTGGCTTCAAAGACACAATCGTTGTCGGACACCTCGACGCCGGACTGATCCGCGTCGAGACCTTCGACCACTTCAAGGATGAGAGCGGACGCTCCGACTACTATGCCCGCTACTTCATGGAGAAAGCCTGAACCCAGTCCGCTGCAGCTGGATGCAAGTGCGCACAGCGCGTTCGCTCGCGCCCCGCATCGACCATTGCCGAAACATGAGGCGGCCAAACCTTCGGCCGCCTCAACCTAATGAAAAGCGCGTAGAAACACCTAACTCGGCTGTCCACTCGAGCAAAGCTCGACCAGTTGTCATTCAGCCCGTGTCATTCCGGCGCACCTCCAGAAATTGACTTCCTACCCACACGCTAAAGGCTGTTCTCTACGCCGCTTCAATAACAAAACCTGATAGGCACGATAAATAGTTTCGATTTCCGTGAAGCAGTAGCGGACGGTAGAGTGAGGCATCTTGAGATTGTGCGCATTCTGGGGTGTGTGCAAGGAAGCGAATCCGCGCAATGGGATCAAGGTTGAAAGTATTTATCGGGAACCGGCTGATTGCCGGGCTGGTAACGGCGTTACTCGTCTTAATGTTGGCGCAAGTTCTTTGCGCCCAGACTGCAACAGGTACGCCGAGTTCGGCGGCAGACACGAACGCTCGCTTGGCCATACTCGAGCAACAGGCTGCCGCCGCGAAGAGTTCTGCCGACAACGCTTGGATGCTTACCAGCACGGCTCTGGTGCTGATGATGACCGGGCCGGGGCTGGCTTTGTTCTACAGCGGCCTGGTGCGGAAGAAGAATGTGCTGGGCACGTTGATGCAGAGTTTTGCTCTGATGGCGGTGGTCACGGTGCTCTGGGGGCTGTTCAGCTACAGTCTGTCGTTTGGGTCTGGGACTAGTTTCATCGGAGGATTTCAGAATCTCTTTCTCCGGAGTGTGGGAGCCGCGCCAGACGCGGATTACGCTCCGACGATCCCGGCGCAGACGTTCATGGTTTACCAGTTGATGTTCGCGATCATCACGCCGGCTCTGATCGCGGGGGCGTTCGCCGAGCGGATGAAGTTCAGCGCCATGCTGGTGTTCACCGTTCTTTGGTCGGTCATCGTGTACGACCCGATGGCGCATATGGTGTGGGGCAAGGGCGGGTTGCTGAATGCGTCCCTGGGCGGGCGGTTTCCCACGCTGGATTTTGCGGGCGGGACCGTGGTGCATGTTACCTCGGGAGTTTCGGCCCTGGTCTGCGCGCTGTATCTGGGGAAGCGCGTTGGGTATCCCAAGGAATCGATGCCGCCGCACAGCGTGGTGCTGAGTTTTGTCGGCGCGTGTCTGCTGTGGGTGGGATGGTTTGGATTCAACGCCGGGAGCGCCTTGGCGGCGGGAAGCCTGGCGACGAGCGCCTTTGTGGCGACGCACTTTTCGGCGGCGGCCGCAGCGGTGGGATGGGCCGGAGTCGAATGGATGCGCAACGGTAAACCCAGCGCGCTGGGCGCCATCTCAGGGGCGGTGGCGGGCCTGGTGGCGATTACTCCCGCTTCTGGTTTTGTAAAGCCGATGCCCGCACTGGCGATCGGGCTCATCGCCGGAGTGTTCTGCTACTGGATGGTGGCCAAAGTGAAAGCGCGGCTCGGTTACGACGATTCGCTGGACGCATTTGGAGTGCATGGCGCAGGCGGAACGCTGGGAGCGTTGTTGACAGGTGTTTTCGCGGTGAGCGCGGTCAATCCGATCTTCAAGGATGCGCAAGGCCATACCCTGGCATCGGGTCTACTCGAAGGCAACGCGCACCAACTGCTGAATCAGTTGGTGGGGGTGAGCATCGCCTGGGTCCTGGCGATTGTGGGAACGCTGGCGATTCTGAAAGTCGTGGACGCGACCATCGGGTTACGAGTTTCGGAGGAGGAAGAAGCGCAGGGCCTGGATCTCTCCCAACACGGAGAAGAGGGATACTATTGGGAAGCATCGGCGTAGGGGCTGGCCCGGGATCCTTCCGGCCTGTCGGCAGGAGCACACTACGCGACGATGGCGTGAACAACGCAGAACAGGACTCACGAACATCATGACGAAGATTGAGGCAGTCATTCAGAACTCCAAGCTGGAAGCCGTGAAGACTTCGCTGCAAGAAATTGGTGTGGAAGGCATGACGGTGATCGAGGTGCGAGGCCATGGGCGGCAGAAGGGGCATACCGAGGTCTACCGGGGGCGCGAGTACAGCGTCGATCTGATTCCGAAGACCAAGCTGGAAATGGTACTGGCCGACGCTTTGGTGGAGAAGGCGGTCCAAGCCATCCTGGGCGCGGCGCGCACGGGAAAGATTGGCGATGGGAAGATTTTTCTGTCGCGCGTGGATGAAGCGATCCGCATCCGCAATGACGAGCGCGGCGAAGGAGCGTTGTAGAGCGGAGCGGGGAGATCCGCTCGATACGGTGTCCGGCAAGGGCACGACGACAATTTCTACCGGGACGCGACCGGAAACATCTGACAGGCAGGAGTGTGGCAACCTTCCCCAGTGGCTGGGGTCACGTGGGTGAGTTACTTTCATGATGGCAGCGTCCTCTTTGATCAGCGAACTTCGGGGTTCTCTCAGCGACGAAACCGCGCGCATCCAGCGTGCGTTTGAGGCCACCGGCGACGGCCGTGCTGCCGTGGCGCAACGTACGCGACTGGTGGAAGACATACTCTTACGCCTGTGGCGGGATATCGTTTCGCCCGACGACGCGAAGCCTGCCAACTTTTCGCTGGTCGCCACTGGAGGATTCGGGCGGGGTTGGCTCTTTCCTTATTCCGACATTGATCTCCTGTTTCTCTTTGGCGATCGCGATGCCGAGCAGGCGTTCAAGGATCCCGTTCGCCGGTTTTCGCAGGAGTTGTGGGACCTGCGGCTGAAGCTGAGTCCTGCGTCGCGGACGCTGGCGGAGTGCGACCGCTACGACGCCAACAATACTGAGTTCACAATTTCCCTTCTCGACTGCCGCTATCTCGCCGGCGATCGCGATTTGTTCCGGCGGCTCCATGACAAAACCATCCCAAAGCTGGTGATGCGGGAGTCCAAGGCCTTACTGCAGGGGCTCGCCGAGGTCACGCGCGAGCGGCACGGGAAGTATGGGATGACGCTTTATCACCTGGAGCCAAACTTAAAGGAGGCGCCGGGTGGGTTGCGCGACTGCAATGTGGCGATGTGGCTGGCTCTGATTTCGGCGATCGACAAGCTGCACGACTGGCCGGATGCGAGTTCCTTGCGGGCTCCGGTGCGCAAGCAACTGGAAGCTGCCCTCGATTTTCTGATGTCGGCGCGATGCTTCCTGCACTTCCGGCACGGACGCGATGACAACACGCTGAGTTGGGAAGCCCAGGACGAAGCGGCGGCGCGCAAGGTCGGAGCCCAAGTCGGAGAGAAGATCGGCGAGATAATCGGAGGGAAGACCGGAGAGAAGGTCGGAGAGAAGACCGGGGCCGCCGACTCCGCCGAGCTTTCCGCGGCCGACTGGATGCGGATTTACTTCGGTCATGCGCGCGCCGTGCAACGAACCGTCACGCAACTGCTGGAGGAAATTCCGGAAGCGTGGTCTGCCCTCTACCGGCAAGTGCAGAGCTGGCGATCACGGCTGACGACGGCGGATTTCTCGGTGGTGGACGGACTCATCTTCTTGCAGCAGCCCTCGGCGCTTCAGGATCCTGAGGTGTTGCTGCGGATGTTCCATTTCATGGCGCACCACGGGCTAAAGTTGAGCGCGACCACCGAATACCGCATTGAGCAGGCGCTTCCGGCGTTGGCGTCAACGCCGCCCCGGGGAGCGGAACTCTGGTTGTACCTGCAAGAGACGTTGCTGCAGCCCCATGCTGCCGACGCGCTGCGGGCCATGCATTCTTTGCGCCTGCTAACGCTGCTGTTGCCGGAATTGAAGATCATCGACTCGCTGGTCGTGCGGGATTTTTATCATCGCTTTACTGTGGATGAGCATTCGTTCCTTGCGATCGAGAGCCTGCACCGGCTGAGGCAGTCGAAGTCGGAGTGGGACAAGCGGTACGCGGAACTGCTGGGCGAACTGGAAGATCCAGAGTTACTGTACCTGGCCCTGTTGCTGCACGACACCGGCAAGGGCGTGCCCAACGGCAATCACGTGGAGGCCAGCCTTGAGATTGCGAATCGTGCGATGGACCGGCTGGATATCGATCCGAAGGAGCGGGCGGAGGTGTTGTTTTTGATCGGCAGCCACCTGGAACTGTCGGCAGCGTTGCGGCGCGACATTTTCAATCCCGAGACGGTGGCGGCATTCGCGGAAAAGATGGGAACACCCGAGCGGCTGAAGATGCTGTGTCTGCTTACGTATGCCGACATCAAAGCGGTGAATCCGGAGGCACTGACACCGTGGAAGGCCGAGAACGTTTGGCAGCTTTATATGGGTGCGGAGAACTATTTGAACCGCAGCGCCGACCAGCGCGTGCATGCGGATGTGAATGACGAAAAGCTGGCGCGCCTGCGCTCGCTGGCGCCGGTGACCGGCAGCAAGTTCAAGGGTTTCCTGGAGGGGTTTCCGCAGAGGTATTTGCGCGTCCATTCTGCCGAAGAAGTGATGCGGCACATGGGGATGGCGGACCAACTGGGCACAGATCCGGTGCAGGTGGAACTGAAGCGCGGGCGGCATTGGTATGAGTTGACGCTGGTAACGCGAGACCGGCCATTTCTGTTTGCCAAACTGTCGGGCGTGCTGGCGGCCTGGGGGATGAACATCGTGAAGGCGAACGCGTTCTCCAACGAGGCGGGGACAGTCGTCGACACGCTTTACTTTACAGATCGATTCCGTACGCTGGAGTTGAATCTCTCGGAATGGGAGCGGTTCAAGCGTAGCGTGACCGAGGTGTTGCTGGGCGAAGCGGACCTGGACAAGATGCTGCGCGACCGCCAGCGATCGGAGAAGGGCGCGATCGCGAAGGTGAAAGTCGCAACCAAGATCGACTTCGACGACTCGTGCTCGTCGACGAGCACGCTGGTGCAGGTGATCGCGCAGGATCGTCCGCGACTGCTGCACCGGATCGCGTCGTGTCTGTCGGATCAGGAGTGCAACATTGAGATCGCGCTGATCGATACCGAGGGCCAGATGGCGATTGATACGTTCTATCTGACCTCCGGCGGCAAGAAGCTTAAGCCGGAGCATTGCCGGGGCGTGGAGAAGGCGCTCGTGGAGGAATTACGCGGGGAGTAGCGTCGCGGCCAATTGTCCGATCGGGACAGCGGGTCCGAGTCTCGTCGAGCGTTCCCGTCCATCGGTCCCGTAGGGACCTCTGAGAGTAGCCCGCCGCTTCAAGCGGCGGGGACGTAGCCCCTTAAACACTTCCGTGCCGGAGGCACGGCTGAAACCATTTCGTGACTCCGCGCGCGATTTCAGCCGTCCCTAGCTGAGTCTGTGTCATAGCTTGAGCGCCTCTGAAAAAGTGGAAGCGCGGACGCGCTCCAAGCCGCGAAGCGGCGATAGAATGCAGCCCACGGCGAAAGCCGTGGGTGGCAAGTGGGAAATGAGTAAGCCCCAGAGGGGCGAAAGAAAGGCTACGACACAAACTCCTAGCGGGACGGAGACTTCAAAATCATCATGCAAACCCGGCGTTGGAAACGCCGGGCTACTCTCAGGCATCCCTACGGGATGCACTCTTCCAGTCGCCCATTTCTCACTTCGTCGAAAACTTAAACACCGTCTTGGACCGGAACGTCTCCCCCGGCTTCAGAATCGTGCTCGGGAAGTCCGGATGATTCGGCGAATCCGGAAAATGCTGAGTTTCCAGGCAGAAGCCATAGCGGCGCTTGTAGACATGGCCCTGCTTTCCGGTGACGGTGCCGTCGAGAAAATTTCCCGTGTAGAACTGGACACCAGGCTGCGTAGTCGAAACTTCCAGCACGCGACCGCTGGTGGCCTCGTAGACGCGCGCGGCCAGCGTGAGGCCGTCGCCTGTGCGGTTGAGGACCCAGTTGTGGTCGTAGCCGTGGCCCAGGACAAGCTGGTCGTAGTTGTCGTCGATGCGGGCGCCAATCTTGGTCGGCGTGGTGAAATCGAACGGCGTGCCTTTGACCGGGCGAAGTTCGCCAGTCGGGATGAGGTTCTTGTCGACCGGGGTAAAGCGGTCGGCATTGACCATGATTTCGTGATTCAGAATGTCGCTAGTGCCTTCTCCGGCCAGGTTGAAATAGCTGTGCTGGCTCAGGTTGATCGGCGTGGCTTTGTCGGTGGTCGCCTCGTACTCGATGACCAGTTCGTTGTCGTTGGTCAGGGTGTAGGTAACTTTGACCTTAAGATTGCCGGGGAATCCTTCTTCGCCATCTTTGCTGATATAGGTGAAAGCCACGCCAGTCTTGCCTTTCAGCGGCTCACCGTCCCAGACGACTTTATTGAAGGTCTTGTCGATGCCGCCGTGCAGAGTGTTGGGGCCGTCGTTCTTGGGCAAGTTGTAAGCCTTGCCGTCCAGGGTGAACGTGCCGCCAGCGATGCGGTTGGCATACCGTCCGACAATGGCGCCAAGGAACGGAGGATTCGGGATGTAACCTTCGAGCGTTTCGTGGCCGAGGACGATGTCACCAAGCTGGCCTTTGCGATCAGGAACGCGAATAGAAAGGATGATGCCGCCATAGTTCATGGCCTTGACTTCAACACCGTGAGAATTGGTCAGAGTGTACAAGTGAACGGGCCTCCCGCCCTGCGTGCCGAACGGTTGCTCTTGAACTCCAGGATTTTGTTTTGAGGATGTCGTCTGTGCGAGAAGCAATCCGCCGGTAAGGACGAGAAGGGTAACCGCGAGTAAGAGGCGTCTTGGCATCATGGCGGAAAGTTTACTACGGAAGGAGCAATTCCGCTCGGCCCCTCCCAAGAGCCCTTCCGCTGCGTAGGATCACAGCCATCCGTGAGCCTGGTCACATCCCCACCAAAGGACTGATGGTACTTAAGCGCAATCTGTGTGCGTGACGGGGAGTGCGGCCCTGCTCCAGGTTGAGCAGTAACCGCGCCTACTCCCCAGGAGGGATGACTCTATGATCCTGCCGAATGAGTCGTTCGTAGGGGCCCTGCAGCAGAAAGGCGTGAACCGCCGGCGTTTCCTGAAGTTCTGCGCCGCCATGACGGCGACCTTGGCCCTTCCTCCTCGGTACGTGGCCCAGGTCGCATCCGCTCTGGAGAAAACCAGGAAACCCGTGCTGGTCTGGCTGCAGTTCCAGGACTGTGCCGGGAACTCCGAGTCCATCCTGCGGTCGAGCCATCCTTCCGTGCTCGAGGTCGTGCTGGACCTGCTTTCGTGGGAGTACCACGAAATCATCATGGCGGGAGCCGGGCACCAGGCCGAGGCCGCGCTGGAGCGCGTGGTGAAGGAAGAGAAGGGCAAGTACCTGGCAGTGGTCGAGGGCGCCATTCCGCTGGCGGACGGCGGCGTGTACTGCACGGTGTCCGGCAAGACCGCGCTCGACATCGCGCAGCGCGTGTGTACGAATGCCGCCGCAACGATTGCCGCGGGCGCCTGCGCGTGGGATGGCGGACTGGTGGCGGCGGCCCCGAACCCGACGGGCGCGGTCGGGATTTCGGAGGCAGTACCGGAAGCCAAAGTCATCAATCTCGGCGGATGCCCGCAGAATCCGGCGAATACAGCCGCGGTGCTGGTGCACTATCTCACGTTCGGCGAAATGCCGGCCGTCGATCAGTACAATCGTCCGCTGTTTGCTTATGGCCGGATCATCCACGACCAATGTGAGCGGCGGGCGCACTACGATGCGGGGCGCTATACCCAGGAGTGGGGCGACGAGGGACATCGCAAGGGCTGGTGCCTCTACAAGATGGGCTGCAAGGGGCCGCAGGCGACCTACAACTGCCCGACGGTGCGGTGGAACGATGGCACGAGCTGGCCGGTCAAATCGGGCCACGGATGCATTGCCTGCGCCTCGCATCGCTTCTGGGATACGCGGTCTCCGTTCTACGACCGTCTGCCGTCGGTTCCCGGGTTCGGCGCCGACGTCAGCGCCGGACAGATTGGGATCGGCATCACCGCGGCCGTCGCGGGAGCCACGGTTGTCCACGGAATTGCAAGCGCGGTTCGCGACCGCATGAGAACACTCCCCGGGACTTCCGACAAAACACCCGCAACCAAAGCATAGAGGCAGGCACAGGAGGAGCGTATGGCACGCATCGTAGTCGACCCGGTGACTCGAATTGAAGGCCACCTCCGCATCGAGGCCGAGGTGAACGGGGGCGCGGTCACGGATGCCTGGAGTTCGGGAACGATGTTCCGCGGAATCGAGCTGATCCTGCGGGGACGCGACCCACGCGAGGCGTGGATCTGGACGCAGCGCATCTGCGGCGTGTGCACCACAGTGCACGCGTTGACCTCGGTGCGCGCCGTCGAGGACGCGCTGGGCATCGAGGTTCCGGAAAACGCCAACTTGATCCGCAACATCATCGGCGCCAGCCAGTATGTGCAGGATCACGTGATCCACTTCTATCACCTGCACGCGCTCGATTGGGTAGACGTGACGCTCGCGCTCAAGGCTGATCCGGCGAAAACTTCGCAGCTAGCGGAGTCGATTTCGCCTTGGCCGAAGTCGAGCCGCAGCTACTTCAAGGGCGTTCAAGACAAGGTGAAGGCGTTGGTCGAGAGCAAACAGTTGAGCTTGTTCAGCAGCGGGTACTGGGGGCATCCCGCGTACCATTTGCCGCCCGAGGCGAATCTGCTGGCGGTTGCGCACTACATTGAGGCGCTGGAATTCCAGAAAGATTACATCCGCATTCACGCCGTGCTCGGCGGCAAGAACCCGCACCTGCAGTCCTATCTGGTCGGTGGCATGGCCGCATCGATGGATCCGAACGAGCCGGGCGCAACCATCAACCCGGAGCGAATTACATTCCTTACCGAATTGGCGAGCAAGGCGCAAGCGTTCGTGGATCAGGTCTATGTGCCGGATGTGCTCGCCGTAGCGAGCTTCTATCGTGACTGGTTCGGATACGGCGAAGGGCTGGGAAATTTCCTCTCTTATGGCGACTATCCGCAAGGAGGAGTGAAGGACTCGGCGCGCTTCTACCTGCAGCGCGGCGCGATCTTCGGGCACGACTTGTCGAAGGTGCATCCCGTGGATCCCGCGAATGTGTCGGAGTACGTGACGCACTCCTGGTATGAGTACGGCGATGGAGATCAGGCTGGGAAGAATCCCTATCAGGGAGAGACCAGCCCGAAATACACGGGGCCGAAGCCGCCGTATGAGCACCTCGAAGTCGAGCAGAAGTATTCGTGGCTGAAGTCGCCGCGGTATCAGGACCGTCCCATGGAAGTAGGGCCGCTATCGCGCATGCTGGTGGCGTATGCGTCCGGGCATCCCGAGGTGAAAGCGGCGGTGGATGGCGTGCTGGCAAAACTCAATGCGCCAGCGACGGCGTTGTTCTCGACGCTGGGACGCATCGCCGCCCGGGCGATCGAAGCGAAGGTGATGGCAGGCCAAGTCAGCAAGTGGGTCGCCGACTTGGGCGACAAGTTGGGACACGGCGACCTTCGCATTCATAACGGCGAGAAGTGGGATCCGGATACCTGGCCCAAAGAGGCGCAGGGATGGGGCTTTCACGAGGCGCCGCGCGGATCGCTGGGACACTGGGTACACATCGAAGACAAGAAGATCAAGAACTATCAATGCGTGGTGCCTACGACCTGGAATGCGGGACCCCGCGATGCCAAAGGACAGCGCGGCGCCTACGAGGCGTCGCTGCTGAAGACTCCGATTGCCGATCCCGAACGCCCGGTTGAGATTCTGCGGACGGTACATTCATTTGATCCATGCCTGGCGTGTGCCGTGCATGTAGTCGATGCGCGCGGACGACGGTATACGCAAGTAAAAGCGAGTTGAAGGAGGCGGCAATGGGCTCACTGGCACCAGGACAGCATGCATGGAGCGAAGCGCATCGACCTTACCCTTCCACCTTGCCGGTGCGGACATATGTGTGGGAGTTGCCGGTGCGGGTCTCGCACTGGTTCATGGTTCTGCCCATTGGAGTGCTGGCTTTCACCGGTTATTACATGCACGATCCGTTCATTGTGGCCAAGAGCAGCACGAGTTTTCTGATGGCGAAAATGCGGTTCATACATCTCGTAGCCGGTTCGGTGTTCATCAGCGCGTTTCTGCTGCGCATGTATTGGTTTTTTGTGGGCAATGACTGGTCGAGTTGGCGGTCGTTTTGGCCCATCCGGAAGCGGCAGTGGCGAGGCATGGGGAACATGGTCGCTTACTACAGCTTCCTAAGAAAAGATCTTGTACACCATGTCGGCCACAACGCGCTGGCGGCGGTCACGTATCTGCTGATGTTCACGTTCATGCTGATTGAGATCATCACCGGCCTGACGCTTTACACGCATGTGCGAGGGTCGTGGCTGCTGGGATGGCTGTTCCGCTGGATTCCTGGAGTGATCGATATTCAATACCTGCGCCTGGCGCATTTCTGCATCATGTTCACGTTCTTCGCGTTCGTGATTCATCACGTGTACAGCGCCGTGCTGGTTTCGTGGGAAGAGCGGAACGGCCTGATCGAGAGCATATTCACGGGCTACAAGTTCATTCCCAGGCACGAGTTGGAAGAGGATTCAGGTCAGGTAAAGTGATGGAGGCAGGGGCAGGCAAGACGGTGGTGCTCGGTCTGGGTAACATTCTGCACGCGGACGACGGGGCCGGTGCGCAGGTCATCCACCGACTGCGCCGTGACGCGCGCGTTCCCGCGACCGTCTCTCTCGTGGACGGCGGGACTCTCGGTCTGGAGTTGCTGCCTTATATCTGGGATTGCTCGCGCTTGATTGTGATCGATGCGGTCGACGTGGGAACAGCCCCGGGCACCGTTCTGCGCATGTCAGGAGAGGAATTGAATTCTTTGCCCGGCAGCAGCAGCGTGCACCAGCTGGGAGTTTCCGATCTGCTGGTGGCGCTGCGTGTGCTGGCGCAGCAGCAGCCTGCGGTTGTACTGCTGGGCGTGCAGCCAGCGAATACCGAATGGAGTACGGAGTTGTCTCCTGCGGTGGAGGCGGCGATAGATTCCCTCGTGGAGGCCACAGTGTGCGAGTTGCGGCAGCCAAGCGAGACCGAGTCGGTCGCCTGAGTCTCCACAAAACCTCGGCAGTTCGCGTCCCGCTTTCCTCTATCCGCGCTTTCCGACCATAGCAGCCTTCGATTCTGCCTGGGATCGGCAGGCCTCACACAGGGTGCTCTCGCGCAGGTCAATCCACTCTACGGCATGCGACGAAGCCATGGCGCAGCGGTAGTCCTGGCAGTGTCGAAGATCGAGCGTGTGCCCTAACTCGTGAACCGATTCTTTGAGCAGGCGCTGGCCGAGCAGCGCATCATCCTGGTCGAGGCCGTAGAACTCCTGGCGCAGGCGATAGGACGAGATCACGGCGCAGGGACCTCCCATCTGGGCTTCCCCGAAAACGTACTTCAGGATCGGGATGTATAAGTCGACGTCGGCGACAGCGAGCAGACGCCAAGCATGGGGATGGACCAGAGTCTGCATGCGTCCGAGGATTTCCGAGGAATGATACTGCTGACGTTCGGCGTGGTAGGCCGGAGCAGGATCCAGCGCAATGGGAAGAATCTCACAGCTGACGTGCAGGCGGCGCGGAATCGCGGCGCGCAAGTCCTCGAGAAGTGAGGCATCCACCTCACCAACCGGAAGCAGGTGCAGGAGCTTCATTTCAACCAGCTTCAACCGAGCCCGTTCATCGAGCTCCGTTTCCGACCCTCAATTCCTGACCTTCATCGAGTTTCGACCGGAGCGCGGCTCCAGCCGTAGCGTTTGAGTTTGTGATGGAGCGTGACGCGGTCGATGTCGAGAACTTCCGCGGCGCGGCTCTGGTTGCCGCCGCACTCCTCGAGCACGCGCAGAATGTGGGCCCGCTCGATCTCGTCCAGAGACTTTCCGGCGCCGGTGAGTACGGGCTGCACCTTGAAGATGAAATCCTGCTCGCGCAGCTCGGGTTCCTGCGCCACGACCATGGCGCGCTCGACGGCATTTTCAAGCTCGCGAACGTTGCCCATCCACGCCTGCTGCTGCAATTGATTCATCGCAGCCGGCGAAATGCGCGTGATGTGCTTGCCCATGGCGAGTGCAAACTTGCGCACGAAGTGCTCGACCAGAGGAGGAATGTCTTCCCGGCGGTCGCGCAACGGGGGCAGCTCGATCCGGAAAACATTGAGCCGGTAGAAGAGGTCAGGGCGGAACGTACCGTCCTCGATCATGTGTTCGAGATTCTTGTTGGTAGCGGCGACGCAACGGAAATCGACCTTGATGACCTGGTTCCCGCCGACGCGGGTAATCTCGCGCTCCTGGAGCACGCGCAGCAGGTCAGTTTGAGTTTTCAAACTGATGTCGCCGATTTCGTCGAGAAATACAGTGCCGCCCTCAGCGATTTCGAACTTACCCTTCTTGCGATACTGAGCGCCAGTGAAGGCGCCTTTTTCGTGGCCGAACAGCTCGCTCTCAAGCAGCGTCTCGGTGAGGGCGCCGCAGTGGATCACGACCAGGGGATGGAAACGGCGCATGCTGGCAGCATGAATGGCGCGAACTACGAGTTCCTTCCCGGTTCCACTCTCGCCCGTGATCAACACGTTAGCATCGGTGGGGCCCACGGTTTCGATAGCCTCGAACACTTTGCGCATGGCCGAGCTCTGCCCCACGAGGTCGCCGGGGTTCGTGGCCGCAGCGACAGTTTCCCGCAGCTGGACGTTTTCTTTCTCCGCGCGGCGATGGGCGAGAGCTTTCTTCACGAGATGTGCGATCTCGTCCGGATCGAGCGGCTTGCTGACGTAGTCGTAGGCGCCGTTCTTCAGCGCGGTGACGGCGGTTTCCACCGAGGCGTATCCCGTCATCATGATGACGATGAGGTCTGGATCCATCTCGTGCAGGCGCCGCTGCAGTTCAATGCCGTCGGTGCCGCGCATCTTGATGTCGAGCAACGCGAGGTCCCACTTGTTCTCGGCCATGCGGGTAAGGGCGTCACTGGCACTCTCGGCGGTGCCGATTTCGTAGCCTTCTTCCCGAAACCATTTTCCCAGCGAATCGCGGACGCTCAGTTCATCGTCGACGATCAGTAGTTTGCCTTGTGTTTCCACGTTGATCACCTCCCGCTGGCAGTCGCGGAAATTCCGTTGGCCGGGGACGAAGGAATCTTTTCGCTGTCCGCGTCCCAGGGCAGAGTTACCGTAAAAGTCGTGCCACGGCCGAGCTCCGATTGCACTTCGATGTTCCCGTTGTGGCGCTCCAGAATGCTGTGGCTGATGGCGAGGCCCAGCCCGACGCCACGTCCGGTCTCTTTGGTGGTGAGGAAGGGCTCAAAGATGCGGGGCAGGATTTCGGGGGGAATGCCGGCGCCATCGTCGCGCACCACGATGCGGACTTGGCTGGGCTCACGGGTGGAGTTGGTCGTGAGCCACAGGTTGCCGCCTTGCGGCATGGCATCCAGGGCGTTCATCACCAGCGCGAGCAGCACCTGCTCGATCTGGGCCGCGTCGCAAAGAACCGGGGGCAGCTCGGGATCGAGTTGCGGTTGGACGTGAATGCTCGCGAGATCCAGTTGATGTTGCACCAGGCGCAACGAGCGCTCGATGACCTGGTTCACGTTGGTGGGCTGCAGGTTCATCGGCGTGGTGCGCGAGAAGGTGAGCAGATTCTTGACCAGATCCCCGCAGCGGCGGCTCTCGGAGGCGATCAGATCGAGAGAATCGCAAATCTCCTGATGGCGGCCGACTCCCGCGTCGTCGCGATCAATCCACTTGCGCAGGAGCTTGGCGTAAGTGAGGATCCCCGAGAGCGGGTTGTTGATCTCATGCGCGAGCACGGCGGCCATCTTTCCGATCGAGGCCATCTTCTCCGTGTGCAGGGCATGCTCGTGGGCGCGCTTGAGTTCCCGAGTCTTTTGCTCAACGCGTTGCTCGAGCGTGCGGGTCCAGGCGAGATTCTCGGTGTGCTCCGAGTGCAACTGCCGGCTCATGCCGTTGAACGAGTGCGCGAGTTCGCCGATCTCGTCCTTGGACTGTACGTCGATCTGATAGCCCAAGTCGCCGGCGGCGAGGCGTTCGGTGCCGCGTTCGAGCGCCTTCACAGGCCGGCCAACGACTTGCCAGACAAAGAACCAGCTCAGCAGAGCGATCAACAGCAGGGCGCAGCCCGTGTAGGCGATCATGCGGTGGCTGCTTTCGGCGAGTTGCACGTCCGCCTTGGCAAGCGAAAGATTGGTGTCCAGCACGCCCAGGATCTGCTGTTCTGCGGGATGCGCGTGGCACGCGGCATTCGAACAAGCTGGCTGGTTCTCGATGGGAGTGATGATGCCGAGTACGCGCGCTCCCGCGGCGTTGCGATAGATGCGGAAGCGGTCGGGGCGATTCAGCCGCGCCAGCGGTTGAGACTGTGCATGGCATGCGTAGCAAGCTTCGGCAGTCTTATCGACGACGTGGTTCTGTTCAACCGAATCGGTGGTGTAAGTAATTCTGCCTTCCTGATCGAAGATGCGGATCTTCTCCATGCCAGGCTCGGCCGCCATGGTCTGGATGGAGTGGTAGAGTCCCTCGCGGTCGTTGCGGAGCATGTAATCGGTCGTGCTGTGCTTGATCACGTCGCTGACCCGTTCCGCGCTGAGCAAGGTGGTCTGTTCGAGATGCTGGCGGTGCAGGCGGACGTTGACATAGCCCAGCAGACCGAAGATCACCACCATCGCGCCGAGCAAAAGTATGTTTAGCTTGGCGCTGAGAGTAAACGTCAGGCGCAACCAGCGACTGCGAGTTGGTTCAGTCTCCTGCATGCTCCATTACCGGCGAAACGTCCGGCACCGCCGAGTCCGGCTCGGTTAGCTGTTCCTGAAAGACTTCTTCCCTCGGGAAGATCGGCAGGTACTTCACCGCCAGTCCGAAGAGGGCGAAGCCGGCGGCAATGATCATGCCGGTCACGGCCAACTCGCTCCACTTGGGGAAATAGCGCACGCCGGTGGAACCTTCGAAGCCCGTGATGCTCACATTCATCCGGTTAGTAATGAACCCGAGAACGACCAGCACGGCAGCAAAGTAGAGACCAGTCGGGCTGGAGCGCACTCTAGGCTGCACCAGCAGGACGAGAGGCAGGATGATAGCGAGTGAGATCTCAAGCCAGAACAGGTACATCTCGTATCCGGGGTGCAGCGCCAGCTTAAGTGCGCCGCGATTCGCCAGGTCTTCGAAGCGGAGGATCGCATAGATTCCCAGCACCACCACCAGAACGCGGCCGAGTTCCTGCAGCACGCGCAATTCCAGTTGCAGTCCGAAATGCTTGGAGCTCATAGAAGATTCGAAGATCGTCATAGCCAATCCCACAGCGATCGCCGAGAGGAAGAAGAACACCGGCAGCAGCGGGCTGTACCACAAGGGGTACAGCTTCTCGGGGACGATGAGATACAGCGTGCCCAGTGAAGATTGATGCAAGGTCGAGAGGATCACGCCGCAGATCACCAGTGGAATCAGAATGGCCCGTACGACCTTCAACGGTTTTTGCAGGTTAAAGTGCTCCAGCACGATGGGCGAGAACTCGAGCGCGAGCACGGTCGTGTAGAGCATCACGCAGTACGCCACTTCGAACATGACGGAGTGCGGGTTCCGCATGATGAGGGGATGCCATATGTTGTAAGGCTTGCCGAGGTCGAACATCAGGGCGGCGGAGACGAGGATGTAGCCGAGGAATGCGGTGAGAATCGTGGGCCGGATGATCGAGTGCAAGCGCTTGATGTTGAGAATGTGCACCGCGGCGGTGAGAGTGAATCCGCCAGCCGCGAGCATCACTCCGCACAGGACGTCGAAGCTGACCCAAATGCCCCAGGGGAACTGATCGCTCAAATGGGTCGAAGCGCCGAGGCCCTGCGTGAAGCGAATGAACGTGGCGTAGAGCCCGGCGGCCATCAAGAAAAGGAAAACGAGCTTCCAGAAAGTGAAGCGGAACTTCGTGGTGCGGGGCATCATGCCTTCCTCCCATTCTTCTTTTCGTCAGCCGGCTTGCTGCCCTCGGCGAGGGCTACTTCCTCGCGGCGGTGCGTGATCCACCAGATTCCTCCCAACACCATTCCACCTAGAGGAACGAAGTCGGGAATGTGAGACAGGACCCGATAGGTGAGCATGGGCATGGGATCTTTGGAGAGGCTGGTGCGGTAGCCGAACGTCTCGAACGGAACGGCCGAGAGCAGCAGGACAGACGTGCCGCCAACTTCCTGAAGTCCGTAAATGTGGTCCACGTACTTGCCGGGGTTGTCGTGGATGCGCTGCTGAGCCTCCGCGATCAAGTCATCGCGATCGCCGAACTTGGTAGCCCCGGTGGGGCAAATCTCCGCGCAAGCGGTCTGTTTTCCCTGAGACAAGCGATCGGGACACATGGTGCACTTCTGCACCTTGGGGACGAGCTTGCTCCACTCGTATTTGGGAACGCTGAAGGGGCACGCCACCATGCAGTAGCGGCAGCCCATGCACTTCGAGGGGTCGTAGGTGACGGGGCCCAGGGCAGTCTTCTGCAGCGCGCCAACCGGACAAACCGAAGCGCACGAAGGGTCGTTGCAATTCATGCACAGACGCCGCATGAACTTGTCGCCTCGCGTGAGCACGACCGTCATCTTGTGTGCGGACTGGATCTCCTCGGCGGCTATGGCATCGTCGTAAGGAAGTTTGTTTTGTTCAGCGCAGGCCTGTTCGCACTGCTTGCAGCCGATGCAGACCGTCGAATCATATAAGAGTGCTTTGCTCATGAAGTATGTTTCCCGGTGTTGGCTGTTCGAGCAGACAGAGCCATCCGGAAATCCTTTCGACCGACGCCTGAGCTGAAGAGGATGGGAAGGAGCGATTACCGGCGTAACCGCAGACGGGAATCGAGCCCGCACAAGCTGCTTACCTCATCAGATCGGAGGCTGTCGCGAAATTCAGCAGCTTCAGACAGCTAGTATTTTCAACAATTAAGAGATCTCTCATCCGTGACCCGCGTCACTTCTGAGCGTGATGCTGGTCAACAGGATTCTGCGGTGTTGCATTGACCGCCTGTTCGTTGCTTTTTGCAGCAGTGTGGTGATGCGGATCGCATCAGTAGCCGGATCTGCGGTCAAGTTGTTGATAGCAAGCTGGTTTGAGGTGCGCTTCCCCTCGTGACTCACACGGATTGCGGCGTTTCCTGTTGCGATCTTCATCGTCAGGCGACGATGCGTTCTTTCGCAGGCCTCGCGGGTGTGGGAGCCCGCTTTCCCCTATCTCACTGACATTGTTAGCGATGCACGCGTGCTAGGTTGGTGTTCCGCAGCCCGTTCAGGTTTGGCTTGGCGATTGCCTTTAGGAAAGGTGAGAGCGGGCCTGAAGAAAGGACGCTCCGGGCGAGGTGGGTTATGACAGTCATCATGGTATTGCTTACATTCGGAATCTTCCTACTGATTGATTACGTTCGTGGTCAGAAACAAGTGGCAAAGCAAGTTGTTCTGCGAACGGCAACCCGGGAAGCGGCGCCGCGAGTTGTTCCGGCGATGGTTGCAGGCTTCCAGGTTCCAGAGAATGTGCGTTATCACGCCGGGCACACCTGGGCGTTGAGCGAGAGCCCAGACCGCGTGCGTGTGGGCATGGACGACTTTGCTTCGAAGCTGGTGGGAAAGATTGAGAGCATCGCTCTGCCGCAGCGCGGGCGCTGGGTCCGCCAAGGACAGAAGATCTGGACGATCTTCCGTGACGGCAAGTCGGTGGACATGGTTTCGCCGATCGAGGGCACAGTGACCGACATCAACGAGTCTGTGATGAAAGATCCGGAACTGGCGCGGAAAGATCCTTACGGCGAAGGCTGGCTGCTGACCGTGCAGGCCCCCGATTCCAAGATCAACTTCCGCAACTTGCTCGGCGGCACGCTCGCGCGGTTGTGGACGGAAGAGTCGGCCCTCCGCCTGCAGAAGAGAATGCCGATGGCTCTGGCAGGGGCGCTCGCACAAGACGGCGGCGTGGCCGTCGATGATCTGACCGCACACATGCCAGACCAGGACTGGGCCACTCTGACGAAAGAGTTCTTCCTGTCCTAAGACAAGGCCGAGGACAGACCTCGCTCAACCTGCTGCATCGCCGCCCGGGATCAATCCCGGGCGGCTTTCTTTGTTTCCAGGGGAGTTCAGTCGGAGAGAGCGGCGTCTTCCGCCGCAGGACGCGAGAAGGAGCGAAAAATCCACGCCCCTACGATGACCGCAGAAGTCAGCATGGCCACCCGCAGATACTGCGCGACGGGCAGGGTGGCGTCGCCAAAGATCGTGCGCAGCAGTCCGAAAGTTGCACTGCTGGCACACAGAGCAAAATAGACTCGCTCTCTTGCGCACCGTGAAATGCTCACCAGCCAGGCGAGGATGGATGCAACCGTGAAATAGATCACGATAAGAACGATGCTGAGCGTGGCGCCAGGACCGACGAACACGGCAGCGGCCCTGGGCGAGACGAAACCGTGGGACGCAATCCCGAGAAAAACGATCGAATGAGCGAGGGCGATCACGGCGCGCTTTCGATTGGTGAGGACCGCGAACTCGTTCATAAGATGAACCAGTTTGGCCTGTGCGGTGGGCATCGTGGTGTGACCTATCCCACCCCATCCTGTGATTCCCATCACTGAAAATGGCCGCTCCTCCCGTCTGGCATCGGGCGATTCCCAGTGGTACTATCGCGGGCGATATGACTCCCCGAAGCTTGGTTTCCGCATCCGCCCTTCTTCTTTCTTCGTTGACCCTCGTCGTCGTTGCGGCGGCCCAGTCTCACGCCGCGCCGCACCCAATCGTGCTGCACGCGGCGCGTCTGCTCGACGTCAAGAACGGCCGCCTGATCAAGCCCGGCGAGATTCTCGTGCAGGGTGACCGCATCGTCGAAGTGGGGACTTCGGTCAAGCATCCCGCCGGAGCCGAAGTGATCGACCTGGGCGATCGCACGCTCCTTCCCGGACTGATTGACGCCCACATCCATCTCTTCCTTCATCCCGGCGCCGAGGATCTGCAGACCGTCCAAGAGTCCGTGCCGCAACGCACCATCACGGCCACGCTGGCGGCGCGCGATGACCTGATGGCCGGCTTCACCGCCGAGCGCGACATGGGTACCGAGGGCGCCGGTTCCGCCGACACCGCAGTACGCAACGCAATCGATGAAGGACGAATTCCCGGGCCGCGTCTTCGCATCAGCGGAAACGCCGTGAACATCCTCGGCGGACACGAAGACGCGATCGGCTACAACCCCGAGCAGCGCGTCCTGCCCAACGCAGACTATGCCAATAACGCGGACGAACTCGTCGCCGTCATGCGCCGGCAGTTCAAGGAAGGTGCGGACTTCATCAAGATCTACGAAACCGGGCCGGACTCGGTGCAGGACGGAAAATTCACGACTCTCTATCAGTACACCGAACCGCAACTGGAAGCCGCCGTGAAAGAGGCGGCGCGCGTGCGCCGCCGCGTGGCCGTCCACGCCACCGGAGAGCCCGGAACGCTTTTCGCCGCGCAAGCGGGCGTAGTTTCGATTGATCACGCCAATCAACTGGGCGACGAGACGATGCGTTTGATGAAGGAAAAACAGATTTTCGCGGTGCCAACCTTTACCATCTTCGAATACTTCGCCGATCACGCGGCCACACCGGAGCAGGCGGCGCGCGAGCGCCAAATGCTCGACCTGCACGCCCAGGAGTTCAAGAAGCAGATCGCCGCCGGAGTCCCGATGGCGCTCGGTTCCGACGTGGGACCATTTCCGCATGGCACGCAAGCTCGCGAGTTCGTCCTGATGGTGAAGTTCGGCATGTCTCCGCTGGCGGTGCTGCAGGCCGATCTCGTGAATGGCGCGAAACTGCTCGGCTGGGACGGCCAAATCGGAGCCCTTGAGCCCAGCTATCTAGCAGACGTGATCGCGGTGCCCGGCGATCCGCTGCAGGACCTCGCCGTGCTACAGAACGTTGCTTTCGTGATGAAGGGAGGAGTGATCTACAAGAAATGATCATGCCGCCCTCACCGAGCAAACTTCGACGCGACCCAATTTCTTGTCAAGCCCCCAATCTGCCCCAATTTCCCCTAACCCATTCCATCCAAGCCAGATATATTTTCCCAAACCGTGCCGCTTCACCCCAGCCGGATTGATAGAATAGATATATAGAGACAAATAACCAACGCGGCCCTCCCAGGCCGCGTTTTTTATTGCCTGAATCAAGTCCTGCGTCCAAGCGTTAAACCAATGAAAAATAAAGGGATGTACATCCGCCACCCCAAGGCGCGTGGAGAGTGGGCCGAACTGCGTTTCATGACCCGCGCCGCCGAACTCGGCTTCCGCGTCACCAAGCCCTGGGGAGACACCGCCCCCTACGACCTCGCCACCGACCACCGCGGACGCTTCCGCCGCGTCCAGGTCAAATGCACCATCTGCAAACGCCAGAACTCCTACGTCTGCACCATCTGCGCCGCCCACGTCCCCTACCGCCCCTCGCAACTCGACTTCATCGCCGCCTACGTCATCCCCACCTACGTCATCCCCACCGACACCTGGTACATCCTCCCCATCCGCGCCACAAGACACCAGTCCGCGATAGTCCTCTCTCCCCACCTGAAAAAATCCAAGTACAGCAAATACCAGGAAGCCTGGCACCTCCTGAGGCGCTAGCGCGAATCCGCCCGCAAGCTGGATACCCCGATGTGGGGACAGCCGCCCCCGGCTGTCCATCGGGCGCAACCCGATTGCCTTTCGTCTGCGCGATCCACGCGCGCGATTTGAAAGGGCGCGGCTTCAAGCCGCGCCGTAAGTCGTGTGGAATGATTGACCGGCTTCAGATGGGATGAGACGGCTGGTCTCGCGGAACGAGCTTAAGATGCTGTCCGCAGCGCACTCGAAGTGCAAAAAGGAGACCAGCCAATGAAGAACAGTAGCAGAGCAGAGGAATGGAAGGT
>Ga0316363_10000568_pt1 | contig 45697 bp, 41 predicted proteins | sample Sb_taG_3_FD_200459 | JGI IMG/M metagenome (GOLD analysis project Ga0316363, IMG submission 200459) | Peat soil microbial communities from Weissenstadt, Germany - Sb_50d_a_PC metaG (v2) (version 2) | ecosystem: Environmental > Terrestrial > Soil > Wetlands > Peat | place: Germany: Weissenstadt...
AAACTCGTCATACCACTTGCGCACGTCGCGCGCCAGCGCCCAGGTCTGCCGCAACATGTACTGGTCCAGTGCATCCAGTTCCGCGAATGGCACCACGTTCGTCTGCGGATCAAAATCGTACAAGTTTCCCAACGCATTCTTGAACAGCTTGTTCCGAATCTCCCGGTAGTTCTCGCCCACGCGTTGCATCAGCGCTTCCGACCCCACCACATCTTCCCGGAAGTCCACCGAAGCCACCCACAACCGCACGACTTCTCCGCCGAGCCGTCCAGCAATATCGACCGGGTCCACATCATTCCCGCGCGACTTCGACATCGCCTGACCCTTCTCGTCGAGCGTCCAGCCGGGTGTCACTACGCCCTTATATGGCGGACTAGCATGCGTCCCCATCGCGCAGAGCAGGGAAGACTGAAACCATCCCCGATACTGATCTCCACCCTCAAGGTACAAATCAGACGGCCATGGATAATCCGGTTCGTCATCCACCAGCGCCAGATAACTCGCTCCCGATTCCAGCCACACATCGAAGATGTCCGTTTCCTTCTCGAACTTCGCCCCGCCACAATGCGGGCACTTGGTTCCCTCCGGGAGAATCGTGTCCGACTCCGCCGTGAACCACGCGTCCGCCCCCGACTTCGCAAACAGTTCCACAACCTTCTGATTGACGGCGTGATCGTTCAGCGGCTTGCCGCAAGCCTCGCACAGGAAAACCGCAATGGGCACTCCCCACACCCGCTGCCGCGAAATGCACCAGTCCGGCCGCGTCTGGATCATGTTCGACAGCCGCTCTTCGCCCCACGCCGGATCCCACTTCACTTTCTTGATTTCTTCCAGCGTCCGCGTCCGGAGCGTGTCATTCTTGCCCGCGCCGCCCGGCATGGGTGTTTCCATCGAAATGAACCACTGCTCCGTAGCGCGAAAGATCACCGGATTGTGGCAGCGCCAGCAGTGCGGATACGAGTGCTCCGTCTTCTCCGTATGCAGCAGCGCCCCGCGGCTTCTGACCAAATCAGTGATCGGCTGGTTCGCTTCCCATACGCGCTTTCCCGTATATTCCGGCAGCCCGTTCCGCAGGATGCCCTTTTCGTCGACGTTGCTGGTCGCATCGAGCCCGTACTTCACGCCGGTGATGAAATCCTCCGCTCCATGCGACGGTGCCGTGTGCACCACGCCAGTCCCCGTATCCATCGTGACGTAATCAGCCAGCACTCCAAGCACCTTGCGATCCAGAAACGGATGCTGGAAGTTCAGCCGCTCCAGCTTCCGCCCAGGGAAATGCGCGAGCGCACGCGGGTCGGCGAGACTACACTTCGCCGCCGCGTCAGCCGCCAACTTCGACGCGACGATGTAAACTTCGCCCCCAGACTCCAAAGCCACATACTCTTCATCGGGATGAAACGCCACCGCCATCGACGCCGGCAGCGTCCACGGAGTCGTCGTCCAGATGATGGTCGAAACTTTCTTCCCCGCAAGCGCCGGGTCAATCGCTGCCGGATCGTCCAGCAACCCGTACTTCACCCACACCGTGCTGCTGGTATGGTTCTCATACTCAACTTCCGCCTCAGCCAGCGCCGTCTCGTCATGCATGCACCAGTAAACGGCGCGCAGGCCCTTGTAGACGAACCCATTCTCGTAGAACGAAAAGAACGTCGACAGTACCACCGACTCGTACTGCGGAGTCATCGTGGCATAGGGCCGGTCAAAGCGCCCGAACACACCGATGCGCTTGAACTGATTCCGCTGCAGGTCGAGAAACTTCTGCGCATACTTCCGGCATTCGGCGCGCACGTCGGTGGGCCGCATCTGCAATTTCTTGCCGCCCAGTTCCTTGTCGACTTTGATCTCGATGGGCAGTCCGTGGCAGTCCCACCCCGGCACGTAAGGTGCGTCAAACCCCGCCATAGTCTTGGACTTGACGATGAAGTCCTTTAGGCACTTATTCAGTGCCGTGCCCATGTGAATGGGCCCGCTCGTGTACGGAGGCCCGTCGTGAAGAATGTACCGGGGCGCACCCTTGCGAGCCTCCCGAATACGCTCGTAGATGCCCATCTGCCCCCAGCGCTCCAGCATCTTGGGCTCGTTCTGCGGCAGGTTGGCCTTCATGGGGAAGGCGGTTTTAGGCAGGTTAATGGTCGCTTTCAGTTCGAGCGGCACTCAGTCAAGTCTCCCAAATGATTGAATCTTTTCATTATAGGGAGCGTCGCAGGGATCGTCCACGTCGGCCCCGGAGAACAGGAAGGACATGTCTATCCGACAGTTCTACGGCACACCGAAATGCACTGTCGAAAAGGGTGAACTAGAGTTACAATTTTAGAAAGCAGAGAGTAATCTGACCCGGTCTGTCCGTGGGGGCCGATGGGTACCTCATTTGCAAATCGGGAGGATTTTGAATTCAACCGGATTTTGAAGCAACTGGCAGCCGGTCGCGCTCATCTGTGTAAAGAGACGATTATGCTGAAGTTAGGTTAGGTTCCGGCACCGAGTGGACAGCATTTTTCAGACCTGAAATATGGGATCAGCACCGATCAATCCGAACGCCCGTGGCAACGAACCAGAGCTGCACCTGCTTCTGGCTAAGGACAGCTTTGAAGAGCCCCTCTGGAAGTCCCTGTTCCGCGAACTGGACGACTTTTTCTTTCCCAAGAAGCTCCCGCCGCTGAAGCTGGAATCGAAGCCCGAACCGGTCAAAGACATCTGGGGTTTCTACAACAACAGGAAAAACGGGGCACTGGGTTCGACGGGTGTGCACGTTCTGATCGCCGCGATCATTGTCGCCGGAACTCTGATCGGCCGGCGCGTCGTGGCCGCGACTCCCACACAGAAAGTGACCGTCACTCTGGTCGATCCCGGGGACATCCCGGCCCTGAAGCCTTCCAAGACGCAAGTCGGTGGGGGCGGCGGCGGCGGAGATCGCGACGTATTGCAGGCCAGCAAGGGCAAGCTTCCCAAGTTCTCGATGACTCAGATCACGCCTCCGGTGGTCGTCGTGCGCAATGAGCATCCCAAGTTGGCGGTCGAGCCGACGATCGTAATTCCTCCGCAGGTGCAACTGGCCTCGAATAACATGCCGAACTTGGGCGACCCCATGGCGCACGCGATGCTGCCATCGAACGGCACGGGCTCAGGTGGCGGCATCGGTAGCGGCGAGGGTGGCGGCGTGGGATCGGGCCACGGGCCGGGCTTTGGCCCCGGCGAGGGCGGTGGCACCGGTGGAGGCGTCTTCCACGTCGGTGGCGGAGTCAGTCCGCCGCGGCCCACCTACCAGCCCGAACCAGAATTCTCCGAAGAAGCGCGTAAGGCCAAATACCAGGGTGTTTGCACCCTCGGTCTGATTGTCGGGGTCGATGGCCGCCCTACCAACATCCGCGTCCTGATGAGCCTCGGCATGGGCCTCGACGAAAAAGCTATCGAAGCAGTGAAGAACTGGCGCTTCGAGCCCGGGATGAAAGATGGTCACCCCGTGCGCACCGAGATCGCCGTCGAAGTCGACTTCCATTTGTACTGAGACCCAAGGCCCCTTGCGGTCTCGAACCCCGCTGGTTCCACCTGAGATGGCCGTGCGCGCTCCTACACCGCGTACCCTCTGTACAAGTGCTGTGAGCGGGTGCTCGGGCGCGAACGCGTGCACGTCCGTGGAAGAACGGCGCTTCCAGCGCCGTGCAAGGCGGAGAGTGTCAAAAAGGGCTTCACAGTTTGCTGGAAAACTCGCCTTTGGGTGGCGCAGCGCTTTAAGCGCTGCGATAAAGCGTTCTCTTCTGTGAGGGCTTTAGCCCCCGAGGCGCATGAACTGAGTTCTCAGCAAACTGTTCAGCCCCATGGTCGTTGCTCCTGCCAAGGCGTGTTCCCCGCATGTTCATTCCTTCCGCAGCACTGCAAAGTGCCCCACTTTCCTCACGCGAAATCCCAACCTCTTATAGATCTCTACCGCACGCACATTGTCCTGTCGAACGTGCAGAAACGGCGTTTCTCCACGATCGCGAATGCGCTTCATCCCTTCCGTCATGAGAATTCCGGCGTAGCCCTTGCCCGTGTATTCCGGATGCGTGCAGACCGCGCTGACCTCCGTGTGGCCAGGAACCTTCAGCCGCTCGCCCGACATCGCCACCAGCTTTCCTTCTATGCGAATCCCCAGGTATGTGCCCAGTTCGTGCGTGCGGCTGCCAAACGGCCCAGGCTTCGTGAGAGCAGTGAGTTCAATCATCTCCGGTGAATCCTGCGGCCCAAGGTCTACGATATCCGCACGAACGTCCGGCCCGGCAGGCCGCGCAATGCCATTGTCGGCCACCATCTGCAGCAGGGGCGCACCAACGACGAAACTCCAGCCGGGTCGCGCTGCGTACGGTTCGTCGAGGAACAGTCCAACGGTGCCGCCCGGTCCAACCAGTCCAGCCAAAGACGCGTAGCCCCGCGTGCCATGCTCATAGAATGCGCCCAACGGGCCTACCTCGCGAACAAAGCGTCGCGCCTCGTCGAAGCTCTCCGCAAACTGCGCATCCCGCGTCGTGAGCGCCTGCCAGATAACGTTGTCGAGTGAGTGCATGGTGGCCATCGTTTCCTGATTGGATTGGCAGAACTTCCGCAGGACACACTAAATCCGGCACGATTAGCCGCGCTATCCGAATCTTGCGCGGAAACTGCATCTCCCGTGTGGATTCAGAACTCACGTGGGGACAGCCGTCCTAGCCTGCCCTGAGCGGAGTCGAAGGGCTGCCCGGCCAGAGCGAAGCTCGGCTGAGCCGCGGGTTGGCCGCTTCGGAAAATCTCGAAACCTATTCCTTCAGATCGACGTGCTGCACATCCTCAATCGCATGTCCCAAAAACCGCTCTCCCAGCCGCCGAAATTTCTCCACCGAATCGGTTGCGAAGAACTTCAGCCGCGGAAGCGCCCCACGTTCGTCGGCGTCTGCGGTTTCCGGCACTAACTCCCGCAAGTGGGAAGCAACGGCGCGAGCGGTAGACTCGGCCGAGTCCACAATGCTCACGTGAGCCGGCGCCACGCGATGCAGCAGCGCCTTGAGCAGCGGGTAGTGCGTGCAGCCGAGAACCAGCGTATCGGCATCACTAAACCCGTCAGCGAACCCCTCCGCCAGATAAATGCGCGCAACCTGCTCTGTGACGGAGTGCTCAACCCATCCCTCTTCCACGAGGGGAACCAGCAGAGGACAGGCCTTCTCCCGCGCGCGCAGGCCACGGACTTCCAAAGCTTTGCGGTAGGCGTGACTGCTAACCGTGGCCTCGGTTCCAATCACTACAATCTTCTGATTCTTGGTGGCCGCTGCGGCAGCCTCTGCGCCCGGCTCAATCACTCCCACGACCGGCACATGCGCCGCGCTGGTGATCCGGTCGAGCGCCAGCGCCGTCGCCGTATTGCAAGCGATCACCAGCAGCCGCGCGCCATGGGATTCAAGATAATGCGCCGCTTCGACCGCATACCGAGCCACGGTCTCCACCGACTTCGACCCGTAGGGCAGGCGAGCCGTATCGCCGAAGTAGGCATAATCCGCCCCGGGAATGAGTTCAAGTAAAGCTTTAAGGACGGTTAGCCCGCCAAAGCCAGAGTCAAATACACCTATTGTGGGACGGCGCATGATCTTGATCGATGATAAACGGTGTAACGCTTTGGGGCTGGGTAATCAACGTGGTGCTATGGAGCACCGTGCTCGATGAAGTCCTTCGTGAACCTTAGTGTCCTTTGTGGTTAACGCCTTTGGACAGCCTGCATTGCCGCAGCCCCTACTTCGATGACCGCACCGTTTCCCTTACCGCTGTTCCAGCGAAGCCGCCTATGCCACCGCAGCACGGCCCCGGCGGAATCGGCGCGCCGTGCGGGCACGTTCGCGGATGCCCCAGAAACGTGCAGATCTTATCCGTAGCTTCCGGCGACAGAATGTGCTCGAACTTGCACGCCTGCTGCTCAATTTCCGACTCACTGTCCATCGCCAAGCTGTCCGTGAAAAGCCGCTCCGCCAGCCGGTGCCGCCGGATGATGCTGCCCGCGCGCTCCCGCCCGCGCGGCGTGAGTTCGACAATGAGCGTACCGTCGCCCGAAGACGCAGCCACCGGCTTCAGCGCCTCATGGCACGGATTCACGAACGGCTTGTGATCATGCGGCTGGGCCGGATGCGGCGCCGACACCACCAGCTCCATCTCGATCATCTTTTCAATGGCTAGGCTCACGGGCAGCGCTCCGTGCACTTCCATGCGCTCGACTTCGGCAATCTCTCCATGCTCGGCCAGTACCCACAGCTCTTCGAGGACTTCGTCGAGTTGTTCCTCATCGGCCATCGAGAAAACTTCCTGAGACGCGATCTTGCCATGATGCAACTCAATGCGCCGGTCGGCCAGCCGCGCTACAACGGGGTCGTGTGTGACCATCACGATCGTGCGCCCTTGCTGGTGAAACTCGCGTAGCAGCCGCAGCACGATCTCTTCGTTCAGCGCATCCAGATTTCCGGTAGGCTCGTCCGCCAAAATAATTCGTGGATCATTAATCAGCGCGCGGGCAATGCACACGCGTTGCTGCTCGCCGCCGGAAAGCTGTGAGGGCAGATGATGCGCGCGATCGCCCAAGCCGACGCGCGTGAGCGCCTCGACCGCTTCCTTCTCATCGGTCATGCTGTGAAAGTATTGCGCCAGCATGATGTTCTCCACCGCGGTAAGGAAGGGAATCAAATGGAACTGCTGGAAGATGAATCCAATTTTCTCCGCGCGCACCCGGTTCAAATCTGCGGCAGAGATCCCGGCCACATTCTGCCCATCGAGCCAAATCTCACCCGACGAAGGCCGGTCGAGGCACCCAATCAGATTCACCAGCGTCGATTTCCCCGATCCCGACGGCCCCATGATCGACAACCATTCTCCCTGCGTCACGTGCAGCGAGATGTGGTCAAGCGCGTGAATCGAGCCGTTGTCCTTGCCCGCTCCGTTTCCGTTGCCCGATTCCTTGGCGGGGTAGAGCTTCGTGACATTTTTGATCTGGATCATTTCACTCTCCCCTCAGGATAACCGCCGGTTGCACCCGTCGCAGCAGAGAGATCGGGAGGATCGCCGAGAGCAGCGTCACGACCATGCTACCAGCCAGGACCACGGGCAGAACGCTGAAACGCGGGACCACCGGAGCATGAAAGTTCACGCGTCCGATCCAGGCTGCGATGCCGATTCCAACAAGGAATCCAATGAGAGCGCCAGTCGCACCCAACGCCGCTGCCTCAGCCGCGAAAAACCCGTTGAGCAATCGTCCCGACGCGCCCAGAGCCTTCATGATGGCGAAATCGCGTCGCCGGTCAAACACCCATCCCATCAATGTTGATAGCACGCACAACGCCGCCGTCAGAATGATGAGCGCCGCGGCAGCCAGCAAAGTAGCGCGAGTCTTGCCCAGCACGCGCGCCTCGCCCTCCATGATCTGCCGTACCGGACGAACATCGCCCGCCGGAATCGCCTGCGTCAGTTGGCTCATGATGCCGGCCACTTCTTCGGGTGACCCGCTCGCAGCCACTTCAATCGTCGACGGCTGTAACCCAGTCCACTCCACAAAGTCGACCAGAGAAACATAAATGCGGCTGTCCTCGGCCGCGCCCGTTTGTACTGTGCCCGTCGGGGTCACATGCAGCGTCCGTCCCTGAAAACTGAGATCGAACGCTTGATTCTTCGGCGCCACCGTCGCCAATGCGCGCACGCCAATCAGAGCCGGGTGCCCCACCCTTGTCGCGTCTTGTGCGACAGGGTGGGGATTTTGATTTTCGGAAGGAACCGAACCTCCAGATTGCCTTACGGAGGAGGAAGGACTTTCCGGCCAAGTGCTCACCGACCACCACCGATCCAACTGCCGCACACGCTCAAAGTCCGTGCCCGCCACCACGATCGGTTGTCCGTCTGCAGTCCGCGCCACAACCAACCCAAACGGCGCCGCGATCCCGCGTCCCGCGAGAACGGAATCCACGTGCGCCAGCGCGTCCGAGGGCAGGGAAGCGCCGTCTTTCCCGACCAGAATAATGTTCGCTCCATAGTTGCGAAACTCCCGCCGTAACTTCGCCTGCACGTCGACATAAAGATTGAGCATCGCTGTGGCGACCGCCGCCGCCACCACCATGGCAAACAGCGCGGAGGCGGCGCGCCCGCGCCGCAGGATGGCCGCCCGCACCAGCATGCGCAGGAACATCGAAGTGTGCGGACCATGTGCCCGGCTGGCCGCCAGATCCCGCACAGCATGCGACATCGGCGCGCTCACAGTTCCCCCCGCAACGCGAACACCGGATCCAGTCCAACGGCGCGCCGTATCGCCGCCGCGCTCCCCGCAAACGTCACCATCACCGCAATCGCCAGGATCACCGGCAACAGCACAGGTGGAATCGAAATTTCCGAATTGAAGATCGAGTGCCCAATCTGGTGGGCCAGCCCTGAGCCGACGACGAACCCTGCGAGGCCGCCGATCAGAGCCAGCAGTGTGGCTTCCGCGAAGAAGATCGACGCAACCGCCAACTTTCCCGCGCCCAGAGCCTTCATCAGTCCAACCTCTGCCCGCCGCTCAAAGATCGTGGTGGCCATCGCCGCCGACACAGCCAATGCCGACGCAAAAAGCGCCGCCAGAGTGATCAGGAAAATCAGCCCCTCAATGCGTGTAAGAACAGCCCCCTCATTCTGCGAAACCTGGCGGATCTGCTCCGCGTGCGAGTGCGAAATCACCTCCGTCAACTGCAACGCAATCGCCTGCGGATACGGCGTGCAATACCACCGATCGTAAATTGCCCCCGACAAGCTCTTAGGGTCGCGACGCCCGAACGCATCCTCCGGCTTGGTCAGCGCGCTGACGTAAACGCGCCGCACCGCGCCGGGTTTGCCAAGAATTTCTTGTGCGACCGCGAGAGGAGCCACAACCTGATCGTCTTCCACTCCGCCGGTAGAAAGAATCCCGCTCACCCGCAGCTGTCGGCCTGCGAGCGTGATTTCGTCTCCGGACCTCTCGCCCAACCGTGTAGCCAGCCTCTCGCCCACAAGCACATCCTGCGAATCATCGTCCGGCCATGCCCCGGAGACTCTCCACCACGAATGGGTCGACCGCACGCCCGTCGTGAACTCGTCCGTCCCATAGGAAATCCGCTTCGCAAAATAGGTTCCTAGCAGCGTCGCGTCCTGCCGCGTGCCGCCCTTCTCGATCGCCACGTTAACCGGAAGCATCGGCGCGAAGCCCGTAATATTGTTGTGCCAGAAAATCCCTTTGATCTTGGGCAGATCCTCTTCGCTGAGAAAAGCCCCGTCGGTCGGAGGTTTCAGGTTTACGCCACCAATTTCCACGTCTAGCGAATCTTCCTGAGGAGTTACCACCAGGTTGGCACCGATGGTGCGCAGTTCGCGATTGATCTTGTCCCCAATGTCGGTCGCCACGGCAATCATCGCCGTCGCCACGGTCACGCCCAGCGTGATGGCCGCACCCGCCAGCAACTTGCGCCGCTTCTGGCGTCGGAAGGATTCGTAAACGAGCCGGACGAACATCGCTTACTGTGCCCCGAACATGCGGCTACCCGCCGCAACGTCCGCCTCCTCGATGATGATTGTATCCGCCGTTTGCGTGGCCTTGAGCGGCACCGGATTGCAGCCCCCCGCCGTCCCCACCGACTGCGGATTAATGGGTGCCGCGCAATTCTTGCAGACGACGCCATTGCCGCTCTTGTAGAACCCCACCGACCCGCAAATCTCGCACGCATCGAACACGGTCGCGATCTTCCCATCAGGCTTCTGATAAAGCCAGAAACGAACCGCGGTCCCATTCTCCTGCGCTTGAAAGCGGTGCAGGTCGCCATCCGAGATCTGCGCCAGCGGAATACTCACCCGCCCATTCGTAAACGTCACCTCGGTCGCCGGGGAGAGCGCGCTCACGCCCTTGGTATAGATAAACTCCGCGGTCACCAGCGCGATAAACACAAACGAGAACGTATACACCGAGGCCATCCATAACCGCTCCTTGCGCGCGCTCCACTCCGCCTTTCGGCGCTCGGCAGCCGAAGCCGAGGCGGGCACGGCCTCGCGCCGCTTGGCTTCGAACAGAATCATCAGCGCCGCCAACGCAAAAATCGTTACAAAGAAAAACCAGTCATTGCTGACGATCGGCCCAATGATCGCCATCTCCCGTTTCGACGAAGCAATCACGCCGCTCTCGGAGAGTTCATGCAATCCGGAGATCACCAACTGCGCTGCCACCAAAAACATGATCGCGGTCGTCACCCGGAAAAACTTCTGCAGGTTGATGCGTACGCTGCCCTTAACGAACATCACGCCAAACGCAACCGCCGCCAGCACGCCTAGCAGCGTGCCCAAGAAACTCATCAGTTCGGTGGAGTTCAACGATACGGCGGAGAGAATCAGCACAGTCTCCGCGCCCTCGCGCAGCACCATGAGGAAGATGAACACGAACAGCCCGAACCACGCGTCGTTGCCGGCCAGCAGCCCGACCTTGCCCTCAATGTCCCCCTTCAGTTTGCGCCCCGTCTTCATCATGAAAACAACCATGGTGATGACGAAGAAGGCAGCCACCAGCATGACCCAGCCTTCGAAGACGTCTTCGTTCAAGTGAGTGCGGGAGATGACGACGGCCACGCCAATACTGCCAAGAAACGCTGCGGCCAGCGCCGCATATACGGTCTTGCGCAGTTCCTGCCGTCCGATCTTGGTCAGATAAGCCAGGGTGATGCCGACAATGAGCGCGGCCTCAACCCCTTCGCGGAGCGTAATAATGAAAGCCTGTAGCATCGAATAAGTGCCTTATCCTAAGTAGAAGTGACCTCGTAAAAAGATTTTGGGAAGGGCACGGCTTCGAGCCGCGCCGCTAGCGGCCGCCAAACATGCGGGGTTTACAGTTTGCTGAAAAACGAGATTTTGGGTGGCGCAGCGCTTCAAGCGCTGCGATAAAGCTTTTCTATTCTCTAAGGGCTTTAGCCCCTGAGGCGTTGCATGAACCGAGTTTTTCAGCAAACTGTTTATCCCCTGAGAGAACTCGCCGTAGCCAGCAAACCATTCATGAGAGCGCTTCTGGTGTCTTTTGATTATGAAAATGAATTTCAATTTCAACTTCAAGGATAGTCCCGCCCCGCCAAACCCGTCAATCCGCCACCTCACAATCGCGTGTGATTAGGATCACACTGCGCAATTCGGGTCCTGAACTGCTTCTGGTTGCAGGGGAGGCGTTTGGGCCGCCTGAACGCCCGCAGTTTCTTCCGAGACTTTGCATCTGTTTTGTTTTTAAAGAGCAACTTTGGGCGGCATCCATGCAGTGATGACAGTCACAGTGTGCCGGGACAGTTCTGTCTAAGATCAGTAGGCAGACTGAGTAGTGTGCCGGTGGGAGGCGATGAATGGCGTTTTGTGGTCAAGATCTACCAGACAGGGCAAGCGAGCGGTAGTCGACGACGCATATGCCAAATAAGCTCAGGGCAGGGATTCTCGGGTACGGCCGGATGGGGCGCGAATTCGTCGCCGCGATGCAGGAGAGCGAGCTTTGGGACGTAGCTGCCGTGTACGACATCTGCAGCCAGGCGCGCCGATTGGCCCGCCAGCAAGTGCCGAACGCGGCCATTTATGATGCTCCCGATGCCATCTTTGGCGACACGTCTATCGATGCGGTGGGGTTGTTTACGTTAGCGGATTCGCGGCCGCAGCAAATTCGGCAAGCTCTGGCGAATCACAAACATGTGCTCGCGGAAAAGCCGATCGGCCCCGACGTGCCCACGGAATGGCAGCTGGTACGCGAGATTGAAGCCAGCGACCGTCTAGTAGCGGTCAACCTGTTCAATCGCAATGCCTGGTATCACAAGGATATCCAGCAATTCATCGCAGAGGGCGAGATTGGCGACTTGGCGGTCATCCGGATTTGCCACATGACGCCGGGCCACATGCCGCTGGAAGGGCACGATCCCGAAGGCCCGCCGTTCCACGACTGCGGCATGCACTACGTGGACGTCGCGCGCTGGTACGCAAAAAGCGAATACCAAACCTGGCACGCGCAAGGCATCCGCGCGTGGGGTTACAAAGATCCGTGGTGGGTGCAGGCGCACGGCACGTTCGCCAACGGCGTGGTGTTCGATATTACCCAGGGATTTATCTACGGGCATTTGGCGAAGGAGCAACCTCATAATTGCTATGTAGATGCAATCGGCACGAAGGGCGTCGCGCGCATGCGGCACGATTTTGCGGAAGCGACGGTGGAACTGCATGGTGTCCACAGAACCCTGCGCAAAACGGCGCCATTCAACGATAAGAAACTCGACGTGATGGTCGATGTTTTCGCGCGATCCATACTCGCAGGAAAAAACCTGGGCTTCCCGCAAGCTCGTGACAGCGTGATCGCATCCGAAGTGAGCTGGGCAATGCTGAACGATGCCATCTCGCATGTGCCACCCGTGCGAGGCACGCCAGAGGAAATGCAACAAATCCTGGAGCATCGCCGCGGCCTGGTGAACGGGTTCGGCCTGCCGGTAAGAAAGCGCGAACTGCCAGAGAGCCAGTTGGCGCGCGGCTGAAGCCTCATCCGGCCGCTACGACAAGTTTCGATGGTAGTCGCGGTTGTCGTGGGGATCGCCATTGCGCTCATAACCTCTTCAAGAACGCATTCGCCTCCGCCACGCGTGGAAACAGCTTCTCCTCCGCCTGAAACTCCGCCGAATGCACGCAGCGCCGGCTACCTCGCAGCCGCACCGGATGCTTCAGATGCAGCATCTCGTGATACACGATGTACTCCAGCACATACGCGGGCACGGCCGGATGGTCGAAAACACGGCTGATGATGATCGCGTTGTGCGCCGGATCGTAGTGGCCCAGAATCCGGCGGGTGCGAAGCTGGCTCCAACTCATCCGCGGACGTGCCATCAATCCGTGAAAGAAACGTGTATTCAGTTCCTCGAAGACCGCGTCCAAATCGTAGAAAAAACCGCGCGCCGGACGCAGCCGCTTGCGCCCGCGCATCTGCCGCACCAGATGCGTCTTGCGCACGATCTCGTGGCTAGCGACATATTTGCGATACCGCGCCGCCTGCCCGCGATCAATCGGTTGTCGATACATCTTGGCCAGCAGAATATGCGCAATGGCCCGGAGGACGCTGTCCGGCGCCCCTTCCAACAGATCCGACAGCCGCACCAACAGCCGCCCGTCACGCAGCCGAATCGTATTGTTGACGTTGGCAAAGGTGAAGAATTCGATCTGCAATTCGGGAATGGACGAGGTGGGGCGGAGTTCTCTGTAAGTTTCCAGGAAAATTTCAAGCAGCCCTTCGCGCACAGTGAGCCTAGATTAGCACGAGGCGGGAAGGGACCAGGGTGACCGCCTTCCGCAGAACATCGCGCTGCACAGCGCAGCAATCCTTACACCCCCAACTGACCCTAGTCCCTGACCCCTGACTCCTACTCCGGCTTTCCCCCATTCTTCGCGTTCGAATTTGTATTCAGCTTCTTATGCTTTGCCGCCTCTTCCTGATCGGCCAGGAGTTTCTTATGGTCCTCCGCCGAGGTGTCCACAGTCTCGAGAATGTTGGTCAACACGAACTCGTACGCGCGAAATACCTCAGGGGCCACGTCGGCCGCATCCTTCAGCGCCCGCAGCTTCGCCTGGAACTCGGCATCGGCCTCAATGATGACCTTCAGCGGCTTCCGAATGTCGTCCTTGCGATCGACATAAGTGTCGATGTTGTCGTTCAGTTCGTCATAGAGCAACTGGAAATCGTCGAGCATGTCGTGCGTCTGCCGCGGCCGATCTTTGCTCTTTGGATCGCTCCGCATCTGCTCCAGCTTCACCAGCCGGGCCCGCGCAAATTGGACGTAGAGCGTCAGCCGCTCCCGTGGCTCCCAACTGGCATCGCGAATCTGGTCGATCTCGGATTGCGTCAGGGGATCGCGGTGGCGCTGCGCCCGCGCCAGAGGTGCCGAGATCAAGCATCCCGAAATCAAGCATCCGGAGAGCAGCCACAACCCGGCATCGATACCGGCGCGGAATCTGGAAGCAATCATTTCGCACCTTTCTTGAACATGGCGGCCAGCAGATCGTCCCGCACCCGTTGCAGCCGGTCGATGGCGTCTTGCACCGGCACTTGGTCGTCGTGCGCCAGCGCGTGCATGATTTCCGTGAGCTTGCGAGTCATCACGCGCGTCGCAATCTCGGTCTGCTTCTGATATTTGTGCGATTGAATCGCATAGTCCCGAGCCAGCTCCGAGTAAGCCACCACGTCGGTTAAAGTAACCTGGGCTTTTTCCATGTCGGCGGTCGCGTACAGCTTGTCAGTCTCAGCCAGCTGATGCTCCGCGATTTGAACGCAGAGGTGTGGCCGGTCGCCGATGCTGGTCGAGGACAGCCGTGCCTTCATCGCATCCAGCGCAGGATCCTCGGTCGCCATCGCCATCGCCGTCAGGGCAGCGACAAGCGCGATCACCGAGACGACTGCCGCGAAGCGACGTTTATGAGCCATCCCAATCATGATCCAAACTCCCCGCGAGCTATCTCTTCTTCGGCTCGATGGCAATCAGCCGGTGCTTCGCCTGCCATTCCTGATCAGGATACTTCCCGTTGGCCGCCTTGAGAAAAAGATGATAATTCACGGCTGCCCGCTTGACATCCCTAAGATGGTCATATGCGGAGGCCCGCAGGAAGTACGTTTGGGCATTCTCCGGCAGCAACTTTACGCGGAAATCGAGCGCCTTGAGTGCTAACGGATAATCTTTGTTCTCGCTGGCCGCGAAGGCCAGATTCGCGTAGGCCTCACCGAAATCCGGTTTGAGCTTCACCGCCGCCATGAATTCCTTCTGCGCATCGACGAACTTTTTCTGTTCCAGCAGCGATTTTCCCACGGCATGGTGCAGCTCGGCGTCGTTGGGGCTCGTGACCAGCAGCGTGCGATACGCCGCCTCCGCTTGGTCATACTTCTTCATCGTGGAGTAGAGGTCCGCGAGATCGCGCTGCACCGACGCGTCCGCAGGAGCCAGCTTCGCTCCCGCCTGTAGTTCGGCGATCGCATCGTCGTTCCTGCCCTCCGCAGCTAATACCCGCCCCAACTGAACGTGCGCCGCGACCTGGTCGGGATGCGCCGCCACCACTTTGCGCAAGTATTCCGCCGCCTCGGGCAACCGCCGCCCACGCATATAGATATTCGCCAATCCAGTCAGCGCATCGTCAGACGAGGGATCGAGCGCGAGCGCCTGTTTGTATTCCTGCTCGGCATCCGAATACTTGTCCTGTTTCTCAAGCAGTAGTCCCCCCGCAAGGTGAGGTTCCGGGTCCTTCGGCTGCAAAGCCGACGCCTCCCGATAGGCGGCAATGGCCTCGTCCGGTTTTGTCGGTCCGAGCACATGCGCCAAAGAGATCCAGGCCCGTGATTTCCCTTCAGCAATATGGCTGGTGGGCTTGAGCTGCGTGGCGGCGCGCAGAAACTGTGCGGCATCGGGTTGGCCCGTCTTGGCCAGTTGCAGCCCCAGATTCAGATTCGACTCGAAAACATCCGGCTTGGCCGCCACCGATTTGCGATAGGCAGCGATCGACTCCGACACCTTGCCCAGCCCGTTCTCCACGAAGCCAAGTTCAAACCATGCCACATAGTTTGCAACATCGTTCCCAGCATCACCCGCCAGCACCTTGCGCAGCAGCGGCTCAGCCGCTGCGTAGTCCTGTTTCTGAATGAACTCCTCCGCCCGCGCCAGTTCCGGCGGTGGTGATCCTTCTTCCGGAACCTGCACGTGATGCGCCGCCCTGCGATGCTTCTGACTCGAGGAAGTTCCCGCTTGTGCTTGTGCCTGATCCTCAGCTGGGGTCTGTGAGGATGGCTGCGCAGATGTCTGGGCAGATGACGGAGAAGGCGACTGTGGATTCGTGCACATCGCACCAGCCCGAGCGCCTACGAACCCGGCCCCGAGTGCCAGCAGCAGGACGACCGTGCTACGAGCGACCATTGGAACGCGACTTGCCATTGCCGTTCAGAATACGCGCCAGATACTTTCCCGTGTAAGACCCAGCCAGCTTCGCGATGGCCTCCGGCGGTCCTGCACCCACGATTTTGCCACCGCGACTTCCGCCCTCGGGCCCGAGATCGATCACCCAGTCCGCCGTCTTGATCACCTCAAGATTGTGTTCGATGACGACGATCGATCCCCCTGCCTCAATAAGACGGCGAAAAGCCGCCAGGAGTTTGCTGACGTCGTCAAAATGCAGCCCGGTCGTCGGCTCGTCGAAGATGTAGAGCAACCGCCGCTTGGGACGAACGCCGCTCCCCGGCCCGGATCTCCCCGCCTCTCGCGTGGCTGGTTGCAGGTGGGCCGCCAGCTTCATGCGCTGTGCCTCGCCGCCCGAGAGCGTCGTCGCCGATTGCCCCAGCCGCAAATATCCCAATCCGACCTCCTCCAGCGACCGCAGCTTCTCGGTGATCTTGGGCACCTCGGCAAAGAACTTTAGCGCCTCCTTCAGCGTCAGGTTCAGCACTTCGTGAATGTTCTTTCCGCGGTACCGCACCTCCAGCACGGTCGGCTTGTAGCGCGTCCCTTTGCACTCCTCGCAAATCAGTTCGACGTCGGCCAGAAACTGCATCTCGACCGTGACCGTCCCGTCTCCCTGACAAACCTCGCATCGGCCTCCAGGTATATTGAACGAGAAATGCCCCGCGCTGAACCCTCGTTTCTTCGATTCCGGCAGGGAAGCGAACAGGTCGCGCATCGCATCGAACGCCTTGATGTACGTAACCGGGTTCGACCGCGGAGTGCGCCCAATCGGCGACTGATCCACCAACACAACTTCTTCGATAAACTGATCGCCCTCCAGGCTCTCCCAACTCGCCGCGGGCCCGGACGTCCCATTGCCCGATTGCTGCTTCGCCTGAGCCAAAGCCCGATAGAGCACTTGATGCAGCAGCGTCGATTTCCCCGATCCCGAAACGCCCGTAATCGCCACAATCATGCCCAGCGGAACGCTGATGTCCACGCCCTTGAGATTGTTAGCCCGAACGCCGCGAATCGTGATCTGTTGCGTCCCGGGCTTGCGCCGCGTCGCGGGCGGCTGAATGCGCAAGTCCTCCGAAAGATACCGCCCAGTCAGCGAAACCGGATTATGCAGGATCTCCTCGTAAGTCCCCTCGGCGACAAGTTTGCCGCCATTCTCGCCAGCGCCCGGTCCAAGATCGAGAATCCGATCCGCCGCCCGCATGATGTCGGGATCGTGCTCGACCACCAGAATCGTGTTTCCCAGATTCCGCAGATCGTGAAGGATCTTGATCAGCCGGTGAGTATCGCGCGGGTGCAGTCCAATCGATGGCTCGTCGAGCACATAAAGAGTTCCAACCAGCCGCGACCCCAGCGAAGTGGCCAACTGGATGCGTTGCGCCTCGCCCCCGGAGAGCGTAGAAGACAGCCGGTCGAGCGTCAGATATTCCAGCCCCACGTCATTCAAAAATCGCAGCCGCTCGCGAATCTCCTGCAGAAGTTTGTCCGCAATCTCGGCTTCCTCGGCGCTCAGCTCAACCCTCTCGAAGAATCGCAGAGCCTCTTCCACGGTCAGTGCACAAATCTCGCAGATATTCCGCCCGTTGATCTTGACCTGCCGGGCCTCCAACCGCAGTCGGGTCCCGTTGCAAGCCGAGCACAGCGAATATCCGCGATAGCGGCTGAGAAACACGCGCACGTGCAGCTTGTATTTCTTCCGTTCCAGGTGATTGAAAAACCCACGAACCCCCAGAAACTTTCCCTCGCCATTGAGTACAAGATTTCTCTGCTCGTCCTCGAGATCCACCCACGGCACATCCAGCGGAATCCCCGCCTGCTTCGCGTACCGCTTCAAATCAGTGAACAGCGGACGATACTTCGGCTTGGTCCACGGCTCGATCGCTCCTTCGCCCAGCGTCTTCATCTTGTCCGGGATGACCAAGTCGAGATCGAAATCGATCGTGTTCCCAAATCCCTGGCACCGCGGGCAAGCCCCGTAAGGATTGTTAAAAGAAAAAAGTCTGGGCTCGGGTTCCTCATACCGTAAATCGCATTCCTTGCACTCAAACCGCTGTGCAAACCGCAACGTGGAACGGACGCTCCTGTCCGTCGCCGTCGCGTTTTCGTGGTCTTCCGGAGTCCCGCTCTCTGGAGTCTCGAAGATCACTTCCCCCGATTCCCGATAAGCCGTCTCAATCGCATCGACCACACGCGAGCGAGCCTCAGCCGACACAACGAGCCGATCCACCAGGACAAACACCGGTTCCGCAAAATCAATGTCCAGCAGCGACTCCGGCGTAGAGAATTCGTAAACTTCTCCGCCTTGGTAGAGGCGGTTGAATCCACCCTTACGCAAGTCGAACAGACGTGTTCTCAGTACGTCAGTCAACTGTGCTTTGGGTGCCCCATTTCTCGCGTCCTTTGCGAGAAAGCCTGCCCTGAGCTTGTCGAAGGGTGGGGCTTTTTTCGATTTTGTCGAACGCGAAAGCTTGCTGGCTGCATCCTGAGGAACCGCCCCCGCCCTCTGCAACGGAAAGAACACCTGCAGCCGCGTCTCCGGATCGAGCGCCAGAATCGCATCCGCAACTTCGTCGACAGTATCCTTCTTCACCTCGCACCCGCAGTTCGCGCAATAAGTCCGCCCCACCCGCGCAAACAGCAGCCGCAAATAGTCATAGATCTCCGTAGCCGTGGCCACAGTCGACCGCGGATTCCGCGTTGTATTCTTCTGCCGGATCGCCACCGCCGGTGCAATCCCATCAATCGAGTCCGCGTCCGGCTTCTCAATCCGCTCTAAAAACTGCCGCGCGTAGGCCGACAAAGACTCCACGTACCGTCGCTGCCCCTCGGCATAAATCGTGTCAAACGCCAGCGAAGACTTTCCCGAGCCAGAAACTCCGGTCACCACCGTCAACGAATTGTGTGGGACCTCAAAATCAATGTTCTTGAGGTTATGGACGCGCGCCCCGCGTACAACAATGCTATCCGTGGGCGAAGAGTCAGGCTGCGTAGAGCCAGGGCGCGTAGGGTAAGAAGACATCGGATGAAAGGGCTGCGACAACCCCCGCTCGCCCCGAGCGCAACCGCCCAGAGCCTTCCGCGAAGGCTACCGAATCTTTCTATTATAAAGCAGGAGTGAGACGCACCGAGTTCATCGTAGAGACGTAGCTTGCTAAGTCTCTGCCGGCGCCATTCGAAACGACAAAGATCCGAGATGCCTTCCTCGAAACAAAGAACGAAGCGCGGAGGGTGAAAGGGGAAGCCCTCCGCGCGCGACGGCCGCAGCGCGCATTGCCAGAAGAACCGAACCGCCTACGAGGCCGCCTCGATGTTCTCCACGTGAATCAGGTTCGTGTCCAGATCGAGCTTGCCGGTGACTCTCACCTGCTTGCCTTCGAACTTCTTGGCCTTGTCCTGGTCGTCGAGTTGGTAGCTCACGTTCGCGGCCGTGTCTTTCAGGACGAGTTTGCCCTTCTCCTTCACGATGGTGCCGTTGAAAGGCTTGGCGTCCTGGGTCTGCATCTCGTTTTGCTGTTGGGCAGCGGTCGGCTGCTGGGAGTCGCGCGCTGGCTGTTGGGTGTTGGCTTGCGCGCTAAGAACAGTCACACCTGCCGCAAGAGTCAGCACGGCTGCGGAACGCAGTAGTAGATTCTTCATTACGAACCTCCGAGAGATCGGGTTGGTCTTTCTTGCCCTGGACTCTTGCAAGCCCTGTGCCAATCAAGGTAGGAGTTGTGCTCACTTGCACATACGAGAGAACTCCGGGCTACACAGGGAGCGCACGGGAAAAAGTTACACGCTTAGGCTCAAGAAATTGCCAACCAGAAAAGGTTGCCCGGATCGTAGAGACATAACTTCCGACGTTTATGCCGGCGCCATTCCAGACGATGGCGTGAGAGGAATCGCACGATAACAGGTCAGGTTGAAAGAAGTCGCACGCTTTAGTCGCGGGTCTCGTCATTCTCCCGATCGCGCCGCTTCCCATACCGAATGGCGAAGCCGAATCCGAAAATCATGATGGCGACTGGCGGCGCCAACATAACAAAGATCGCGCGATTGAGCGCGCGCTGACCTTCCTTGGGCGTAGCCTTCGCATTTGCGCGGCACATGGCACAACCCTGGGCCAACGCCGGCGCCGTCCAAAGCGCGACCAGCAACAACAACAAAGCCAGATGAAATTTCGCCCCACGCTTCACGCTACTGCACTCCCAGTTTCAAAATGCGCCCCGCATCGGGAAAGAAGAAGAAATACATGATGATGAAACACGCCGTCACCGAGATCACCAGCACCCAGCGCATCAGCGCCCGCTCAAACTTCAAGTGCATGAAGTATCCGATAATGAGCGCCGACTTGATCACCGACAGAAACAGCAGCACTTCCAGCATGCGCACCGCTTCAAACACCTGCCGGTAGGCGAGCACGACCTCGACTGCGGTCAGAACCAGCAGCGCTCCCCACACCCAGAAATATTGCCCCTTGCTGTCGTCATGCGTTGCGTCGTGCATCTATGATCCCCTGGTAGCGAATTGTCATCCTGAGCGAGACGCTTCTTGTCTCGCGAAGAGCCTGTCCTGAGCCTGCCGAAGGAACCTATGGGAGCCACCGCGCCGCGATGCGTATTTTGCATCGCAATAAGCGCGAGGCGACCCTTCCTTACGAAATTTTGGTCGACATCAAATACACCAGCGGGAAGATGAACATCCACACCAGGTCGACGAAGTGCCAGTACAGACCCGAAACCTCGACATCGTGCGCGTCATAATCTTTTGGTTTAAGGAACAAAATCACTGCCGCAACGATCAGGCCCACTCCGAGCGCATGAATCCCATAGTGAAAAACGTTGTCGGATGGAATCAAGAAATATCCCGCGATCCAAAGCACGCCCAGAACCGGCAGGAACCATTTCCGAAATGCCACCACGCCCAGATAAATCACGCCAATCGTTACGTGCAGCATGTGCATCGCGGTCAGACCGAAGAACGTCGCCGGAAACTGCGGCACAGCCTGGGAGACCGCCGCGAACTCGCCCCCCTGCCCGTGAGGTTTCGGAAACCCCGGCAGCGTCAGTCCTTCGCCAATGAGCTTGCTCCACTCCATCCCGTGCAGCACAATGAACGCCGTCCCGAAAGCCATCGTCGCCAGCAGCCAGTAGCGCGTCCACGCCCTGTCGTGCCGCTGCGACGCAAACACTCCCAGCACCATCGTCAGCGAACTCGACAGGAGGCAAGCCGTCATGATGGTGGCGTTCGTGATGCTGTCCTTGCCAAACGGCGTCGGCCAAGCCTGCATCGAAATGCGGTTGTAGCTGAACGCAAAAAGCAGCGCTCCGAAGGTCAGTGAGTCCGAGGCCAGAAACAGCCACATCCCCACCTTCTTCGAATAAGCCCCAAACAGCGGAGCCTCGTAAGCTCCCGGCAAGCCATGCTGAACGGCATCATGCTGCAGCGTAGCGTCAGCCATTCCTTAATGTCCCCTTTCCACTAACCATTGTCATCCTGAGGCGGGCGCAGTTTGCCCGCCGAAGGACCTGGGCGAGCCGCGCGAAGCGTCGCGTTTTTTGCGACGCAGTAATCGCGCGTCTGGCTCGCTTCCTTAATTCTCTACCGCGCAAACCCCAACAGCGCAAAAATATAAACCCACAGCACCGCCATGAAATGCCAATACCACGCCGTGATGTCGACCACAATCCGCCGCGCCTCCACCGGTTTCTGCAGCAAGGAAGCGCTAGCGGCCCAAATCAACGCAATGATTCCCCCACCAAGGTGAATCGCGTGGGCAATCGTCAGCAAGAACGCAAACGAGCTGCTGGGATTCGTACTCACGTAAAACCCGCGATCGTGCAGTTCTCCCCAGGCCAGCCACTGCCCGGCAAGAAATCCGATCCCGAGCAGCACCGTAATCCCCAGCCACGGAAAAGATTTCTCGTTCCCCAGCGAAACTCCCGGAATCGACTTCAACGGAGCCAGCGCCGCCTGTCGCGCCGCGCTTCGCCGCGCAAATTCCATGGTCAAACTGCTCACCAGCAGCAGCGCCGTATTGATCGCCAGCAGCGCCCACGGCAAATCCGTTTTGCCCCAATCCCGGACGTAGCTGTTGGACGCGCCGTCAAACGTCGGCAGCCCCTGCCGCACGATGTAGGCGCTGGTCAGCGAGATGAACACCATGCAAACGGTGGCAATCCCGCAAATCAGCCCCAACCGCGCCCGCCGCAGCCGCGCCCCATAGTTCGGGACATCCCCTCCGCGGCTCCCGTCGTCTCCGCCGCCCACCGGCGGCGCAGGCGGCTTGTGCCCGCGTCCAATATGATCGATCGGCGTCGTTGGAGTGTAAGTCGCCATAACTACTTAGTTGCGCGAATCCATCAGAGGGTGCCCCATCCTTCTTTCGCGTTCCTTGCGAAAGAGGGTGGGGATTCTCCTCAATGCCCCGTACCCGTCGCCGGATCCGTCTGCATCACATAATCCCTCGCCGCCCCCGGCACCCCATACTCGTACGGCCCATGATTCACCACCGGAGTCACGCCGCCAAAATTGTCGTGCGGTGGCGGAGTCGTCGTCGTCCACTCCAGCGTCGTGCACTCCCAAGGATTGTCGCTGGCCTTCGGCCCCTTGAACATGCTCCAGAACAGGTTGATCACGAAGATGAACTGCGCCGCAATCGTGATGATCGCCGCATATGTCATGAAGGTCTGCAGCGGTAGCAGCTTCTGCTGGTAAGCCACTTCGGTGAACTGCGAGTAACGCCGCGTCTGCCCCGCCATCCCTAGATAGTGCATCGGCATGAAGATGGCGTACGTTCCGGCCAAGGTGATGAAGAAGTGAATCTTGCCCAGAGGCTCATTCATCATCCTCCCGAACATCTTCGGGAACCAGTAATACGTAGCCGCGAAAATGCCGAAGATCGCCGCCACGCCCATGATCAGATGGAAATGCCCCACCACGAAATACGTATCGTGCAACTGAATATCGAGCACCGGCTGCGCCAGAAACGGCCCGCTCAGTCCGCCCGACACAAACAGCGACACGAACCCGATGGCATACAGCATCGGCGTATGAAACCGCAGCCGCCCCTTGTACATCGTCCCCAGCCAGTTAAATGTCTTGATGGCCGACGGCACGCCAATGCACATGGTCAGCAGTGAAAACGCAAACGCCGAATAAGGGCTCATCCCGCTCATGAACATGTGATGACCCCACACCATGAACCCGAAAAAGCCAATCGACAACATGGCGTAAACCATCGCCCGGTAGCCGAAAATCGGCTTGCGCGAAAACGTCGAAAGAATCTGCGACGCCACGCCCATGCCCGGAAGGATCGCGATGTACACCTCAGGATGTCCGAAGAACCAGAACAGATGCTGCCACAGCAGCGGCGACCCGCCCTTGTGGCCCATGACCACTCCGTTCACCACTACCAGCGGCACATAAAAGCTCGTCCCGAGATTGCGATCCATCAACAGTAGAATTCCCGCCGAGAGCAGCACGCCAAACGCCAGCAGCCCCAGAATGGCCGTGATGAACCACGACCACACCGTCAGCGGCATCCGCATCATCGTCATGCCCTTGGCCCGCAGGTCGAGCGTAGTAGTGATGAAGTTCAACGCCCCCATCAGCGACGCCACACAGAAAATCGCAATGCTCGTGATCCAGAGATCGGCGCCCAGCTGCTCACCCGGACCCGTCGACGTCAACGCGCTCAGCGGAGGATACCCAGTCCACCCGTGCAGCGGCGCTCCGCCAGTCACAAAGAACGCCGCCAGGATCACGACGAATCCCACAAACGTCGTCCAGAACGAAAGCATGTTCAGGACAGGAAACGCCATATCCGGCGCGCCGATCTGAATCGGCAGGAAGTAGTTTCCGAACCCACCCTGCGGTGCCGTCGTCAGCACGAAAAACACCATGATGGTGCCGTGCATCGTCAGCAGACTGAGATAAGTCTCCGGCTTGATCTCCCCCACCAGCGGCAGACTATACGCCGGCCAGATCATGTGGATGCGCATCAACAGCGAGAGGAACATCCCCACAAATACCGCGGTAAGCGCCAGGAAGAAATACTGAATGCCGATGACTTTGTGGTCGAGGCTGAAAATGTATTTCCGAATAAAGCCCTGAGGAGCGTGCGAGTGAACCGTTGCAGGGGTCGCCATGTTACTGTTTCTCCGCCTCCCGTGCCGCCAGCCACTTGTCAAAATCTTCCTGGCTGACGACGTGAACCATTCCGTGCATCTTGTAGTGCCCAAGTCCGCAGAGTTCAGCGCAGGCGATCTCATACTCGCCAATCGCCGTTGGCTTGAAGTGCATGTGGATGTTCAGCCCCGGAACCGCGTCCTGCTTGAAGCGCAGCGACGGCACAAAGAAACTGTGAATCACATCCACCGCCCGCAGGCTCAAGTCCACTTCGCGGTTCACCGGCAAATACATCGTTCCCGTCACCACATCGTCCTTCGCTGCCGCGTCAGAAGTGTTAAGCCCAACCGCCGCTTCGCCGCCCGCCGATGGATCCATCAGCTTGACGCTGGTAGCGCCATATTTTCCATCCGGCCCCGGATAGCGGAAGTACCAGGCAAATTGCATCCCCGTAACTTCCACCTGCACCGCGCCCGCCTCGGCGGGTTCAAAGCGCTGGCTCGCCCACACGCTGCTGCCCATCAGATTGAGCCCAATGAATAACACGGCAGTAAGCGCGGTCCAGACAATCTCCAGCGTGGTGTTTCCGTGCGAATACGTAACCGGCGGAGAAGAAGGACTCTCCCGGTATCTCCACACGACGTAGCCCAGCCCCAGCTGCGCCGCCAGGAACACAATCCCCATGATGATGAAGGTGAGAGTGAATTGCCGGTCAATGAACCCCGCGGATGCTGCCGCTCCAACCGGCAGCCACCAGGTCTTGGCAACAAAGAAGTATGTACTGGCCAGTGTGATCAGCCAGATCAAAAGCAGTAACGCGAGGCCCATTCCCCAGCCCTCCTGAACCCTAAGCCTGAACTCTAAGCTCGAACCCCAAGCCTGAACCCTAAGGACGATACGAAAGGATTTCCCCACGGCCGCTGCCGCGTCCCACAACGCAAGCAACAGGTCGGCGGCGAGTGTACCACACCCCCGCGCAAAGAATGCAAGGAGTTATTGCGGAAGAATCCTAGGAAGGACGCCGTACCACGTTCATCTCGCGTGCTATGTTTGTTTTTTCAACAAGAGAGTCTCGAAATGAAGATCGTTCTCGCCTCTGAATCCCCGTTTCGTAAGTGCGCCATGGACACGCTCGGCCTTCCCTACGAAACCCGCCCGAGCCGCGAGCAAGGCGTAGAGGTCTAGCGCTCACTTACCAGATTGTCATCCTGCGCGAAGTCAACGCAGTCGAAGGATCCCTACCTGTGCGGGAAGGGCACGGCGGGTGCCCCATTTCTCGCGCGTTCTGTGCGCGAGAAGTGGGGCGTTTGCGATTACGACGGAACCTCCAGACTTCCTTCGTGAACCTTAGGGTCCTTCGTGGTTCTCGGTTTCACCCGCGCCGCTACTGCTCCGACCACTCCGGCACCCGCCCCGGAGTCCAAGGCGCCCCCGCCGCCTCCATATCTTTCTCCAGCTTCGAAAGATCGACCTCGACCAGCGTATGCAGCTTCGCCAACTCCTCCGCAAACTCCGCCGCCGCAATGTTGTACGAATCCACATGCGACTGCGTCGGCTTCGCCAGCGAGAAACGTTCTCCTTCCATCACCGAGTTCACGCGATCGTTGATCGACGAAGCGACCGGCTCGTTCCGCTTCGCTACCTCGACGTCGCCGCGCAAAGCGCGCAGTATTTCGCGATCACGCTGCTCAAGCGAATCCGCCACAGCACCAAGCTGCTTCTCGACCGCCGGAGCCTCCCGCAACGCCTCCTGAATCGCCTTCAGCCGCGACTCAACATCTTCGGAAGTATGCAGCGTCCCCGAGACCGCCCGATACAGCCGTGTCACCTTGCGCAGAAATTCTCCCTGCGCCGCCCGATCCGCCGCACTCATCCCCACCGCTCCCTCGGTCACAACCTTGAACGACTGCGGCCCAGACAGCTCTGTCACGACGCCGCCAGCCTTGGAAAACAACCGCACCGAGTAGCTCCCCGAAAGCACGAGCGGCCCTTGGTCTGCGGCATCGGGAAAGAAATCCTCGCCCTCGTCCGAATGTTTTTTCACTTGCGGCGCCGAATACCGCAAATCCCACGCCGCCCTCTGAAACCCCGCATCCGTGCTCCCCTCCACGCGCCGGATCGCCGCCCCACTCTCGTCATACACCACGAAATAAACTTCCGGCTTCGCCTCCTCCGCCTCAGTCCGCAACTCGTCATTCGACGGATAGGGAAGCGTCTGATTCTTCTTCGCCGCCTCTTTCTCCCTGTCCTGCCGCTCTTCTTTCTTGGTCTTGATCTTTTCCTTTAGATACGCGGTGAACACCGTCCCATACGGCGGATTCTCCGCCGCATAAAACGCATCCCCTTGGAACCCTTTCTTCGGCCCGCCCAGCGGATGCCGCTCCACATACAGCAGCGCATCTTTCGCCGGAAACATCGCTGCACCCTGCTCGGTCGACTCCGCCTTCATCTGCCGCAGCGCAGTAATGTCATCCAGTACATAGAACCCGCGCCCAAACGTGGCGATCACCAGATCGCCCTCGCGCGCCTGAATCACCATGTCGCGCACCGCAATTGTCGGCAGCCCGCCCTTCAACTTGACCCAATGCGCCCCGCCGTCGATCGTAAAGAACGCCCCAAACTCCGTCCCCGCAAACAGCAGATTCGGATTCACCGGATCTTCCACGAACGCCAGCACCGGCCCGCTCTCCGGCAGATCTCCGGCAATCGAAGTCCAAGTCTTTCCCGCGTCGACAGACTTCATCAGATACGGTTTGAAGTCCTCGTTCTTGTGATTCTCAAACGCCGCGTAGACCGTCGCCGCATCGTGAGAGGACGCTGCCAGCCGCGAAACGTAAGTCATCTCCGGCACGCCCGCAAACTTCTCGTACTTCGTCCAACTCGCGCCCCCATCGCCCGTCACCTGAATCAGCCCATCGTCAGTCCCCGCATAAATCAGCCCTTCTTTTTTCGGAGACTCGGCCAGCGCCACGATGTTTCCGTAAAACGAAGTCGACTGATTCTTCGCCACCGCATCCGGACCCCACACCTTTCCCATCACCGGCAGCTTGTTGCGATCAATCTGCCGCGTCAAATCTCCGCTGATGGCCTTCCACGTATCCCCGCGATCGTCGCTGCGAAACAACTTATTGGCCGCAAAATAAAGCCGCGTATGCGAGTGCGGACTCACAATCAGAGGCGAGTCCCAATTCCACCGCAGCGGTGGCTCGCCCTTGCCCTCCAGCGGCTGCAACACGAGTTCTTGTCCCGTCGGCTTGTCATACCGCACCAGCACTCCGTACTGCGACTCCGAATAAACCGTATTCGGATCCACCGGATCCACCTGCGACCGGAATCCATCTCCCCCCGTTGTCACATACCAATCCGAATTCACAATCCCGTTCAGATTGCGCGTCCGCGCCGGCCCGCACCAGGAAAAGTTATCCTGTGTTCCCCCGCACACGTTATAGAAGGGAAGCGCGTTGTCCACCGCCACGTCATAGAACTGCACCGTCGGCAGATTCGCCTTGAACTCCCAAGATTTCGCGTCATCCCAGGTCTCCGCCATCCCGCCGTCGGAACCGAGCAGCCAATGCTTCGTGTCGTCCGGATCGATCCAGAGCGCGTGATTGTCCCCGTGATGATTCACCTCGCTGACCTTGTGCAGCGTCTTTCCGCCATCGAGCGATTCGCGCAACTGAACCGACATCACAAAAATGCGATCCACATTCTTCGGATCAGGCACGACCCGTGCGTAGTACATCGCCCCCTGATCGAATTCATTGCGCTTCTCCCAGGTCGCCCCCTTGTCACTCGACCGAAAAATCCCCCCCTTCCCATCCGCCGCCTCAACAGTCGCGTAAACCACATTCGGATCCGCCGGCGAAACCGCCAGCCCAATCCTCCCCATGTCCACCGACGGCAGCCCCGATTTCAACTTGTTCCAAGTAGCTCCCGCGTCGGTGGATTTATAGATCGCGCTCTCCGGCCCGCCATCAATCAGTGTGAACACATGCCGCCTCCGCTGATACGCCGCCGCATACACAACATCCGGATTCGACGGATCCAGCGCCACATCTACCACGCCCGTGTTCTCGCCGATCGTCAGCACAGCCTTCCAGTTCTTCCCGCCGTCGCTCGACTTGTAGAGCCCGCGATCTCCCCCCGGCCCCCACAGCGGCCCTTCCGCCGCCACATACACAACCTTCGAATCGCGCGGATCGACGACGACCCGCCCAATGTGCTCCGACTTCTTCAGCCCCAGATTCTCCCAGCTCTTCCCGCCGTCGACCGACCGATAAATCCCATCCCCGTACCCCACGCTGCGCTGCGAATTGCTCTCGCCCGACCCTACCCACACCACCGAAGAATCATTCGGATCAAGCGTCACCCACCCAATCGAATACGATCCCTCGCCATCAAACACCGGAGTCCAAGTCGTCCCATCATTCACGGTCTTCCAAACTCCGCCCGAAGCCACGCCCACGTAATACTCGAACTTGTTTCGAGGATTCAACGCAATCGACATCACCCTCCCCGAAGCGACAGCCGGCCCAATCAGCCGAAACTTCAGCCCAGAAAAAGTGTCGGCCGTCATCCCGCCTTTCTTCTCCTCCTTGGGCTCCTCTTTCTTGTCATCCTTCTTGAGATCCTTCTTCTGCTCCTTCTTACCCGCAGCCGTGACGGCCGGCTTCTTGTCAGAGTCGTTATCCTGCGCCTTCTGCGCAGCAGCCGGCATCATGATCGAAAGGGACAACACGAGAACGAAAATGGCGAGTGTTTTCATCGAACGCTCCAATTCAACGGCTTTAAATTTGCTTTGTCATCCTGAGGCGGGCGCCCTTTGCCCGCCGAAGGACCTATGCAACCTTCGTGGATCATCCATGTCGAACTACGGGCGAGAAACCCAAAACCGATATGTAACAGGAATCGGACCACAGAGCAAAGCAGGCCCCTCAGTCTTCCTTCGTGAACCTTCGTGTCATTCGTGGTTTCCGCCTTTGCGCTCTCCCGTCCGCACCCGGGCATCCGCTAGAATCTCCCTCATGCCCCGCAAGATCCACGGCCACGAAACCGCCCAACACAAGCTGCGGAAGAACTACTGCTTCGCCTGCGGCCCAGACAACCCGCAAGGTATGCACCTGAAATTCACCCTCGACGAAGCCCGCCAGACTTTCATTTGCCGCTTCCGCCTCAGCAAGCGCTACACCGGACCGCCCGGCCACTGCCATGGCGGCATCATCGCCACCATCCTCGACGACGCCATGGGTAAGGTCAACAAGCTGCACCACGTGATCGCGCTGACGAAAGAGATGACCGTCGAATACCTCAAGCCCGTCCCCCTGCACCAGCCGCTGCACGTCGAGGGCAGGGAAGTGAGCGTCCACGGCCGCCAACACATCAACGCCGCCGAAATCCTCAACGAAAAAAACGAAGTCCTGGCCCGCAGCAAAGGCATCTTCATCGCCATCGACCCCGAAAAAATGTTCGGCAAATTCGTCGAAAGATAATTAAAGATAATTGAGGAATAGTCGGGGGTGCCCCATCCTTCTTTCGCGTTCTTTGCGAAAGAGGGTAGGGCCTTTGACTTTGTATCCGGTTCCGGAATCGACAGGGATACCGCGAACCCGCAACGCACTGTAAGATAGAAGTAGACCGTCCGCCGCCGCGGACGGCCCATCCTTCGCGCTTGCGAAAAGGTATCCACAAGGTCCCAGACCATGTCCCAGAACAACGGTAGTTCCACCTCCCTCCGCCTCAAGACCGGCCTAGCCGAAATGCTCAAAGGCGGCGTCATCATGGACGTCACCAACGCCGACCAGGCCACCATCGCCGAACAAGCCGGCGCCGTCGCCGTCATGGCCCTCGAGCGCGTGCCCGCGCAAATCCGCGCCGAAGGCGGCGTAGCTCGCATGGCGAGCCCCAAAAAGATTCGCGAGATCATGGCCGCCGTGTCCATCCCGGTCATGGCCAAGTGCCGCATCGGACATTTTGCCGAAGCCCAAATCCTGCAGGAACTCGGCGTCGACTACATCGACGAATCCGAAGTCCTCACTCCCGCCGACGAAGCGCACCACGTCGACAAGCACGCCTTCAAAGTCCCCTTCGTCTGCGGCGCCCGCAATCTCGGAGAAGCCCTGCGCCGCATCGCCGAAGGCGCCTGCATGATCCGCACCAAGGGAGAAGCCGGCACCGGCGACGTAGTCCACGCCGTCAAACACATCCGCCAGATCGTTCAGGAAATGAAAATCCTGACCGTCCTCAGCGAAGAAGAACTCTACGCCAAGGCCAAAGAACACGGCGCCCCCTATGAGTTGGTAAGAATCGTAGCGAAAGCTGGGAAGCTCCCCGTCCCAAATTTCAGCGCCGGAGGCATCGCCACCCCAGCCGACGCCAGCCTGGTGATGCAACTGGGAGCTGAAGCCGTCTTCGTAGGCTCCGGCATCTTCATGAAAGATTCGACGACCTTCGCCGACCCGGTAGAAGCCGAGAAGAGAGCGGGAGCGATCGTGAAAGCCGCTACGCACTACAACGACCCTAAAGTATTACTCGAAGTCAGCGAAGACCTGCAAGGCGCCATGAAAGGACTCGCAGTGGCGGGCCTGGATGAAGCCCACATGCTGCAGACCAGAGGCTGGTGAGGCTTAAGCATGGCGGAAGATGACAAGACGCCGCCAGCCGAGCAAACTTACGTGCTTGTGGCACGCGACTACGCTGACATTGCGCACCTCGATAATCCTAGCGTAATTGAGCGCATTCTCTCGCGTTCCCGAACTGAGAAGGTCGCCTACGTTTCTGCGCTGATTACTTCCGGACTATCGAAATTGGTGCTCTCCGGACCGAAAGTGGCGCTCGCAGCTATGACCACGGAGGCGCTGACAGATTTTGGACAAGAAGTTTCCGAGTGGATCAAGCAGCGCAGGATCCCGGAGGATTTCTCAGGCAGGCCGTCGGGCTATCAAACCTGGGTCGAGCTCCTTCAGGAGATCGACTCCAACCCCGTCGACGCCGAGCGTCTCAGGGCAATGAAGGCAATGTTCCTTGCTGCGAATCGCATCAATGTGACCGATGGCGAAAGCATGGCCGCATACCAGCTCTTCCAGATCGCAAAGAGGCTGACTTCGGGACAATTGCTACTGCTGAATGCAGCCCATGAGCGAGCGACAGCGCAGGGCTTTCGTAGCCAACCCCAATGTAGGGACTAGCCGCTGGCTGGATGACATCGCACAGCGGTTAGGCCACAGAATTAGCGGGCTCGTCGAGCAGGACGAACGTATCCTGATCCAGAACGGACTGTTAACCGGACGGACGTTCTCAGACGACAGCGGGATCAATGACAACATGGGACGGCTAACCCCGCTGGCGTTCAAGTTCTGCGAAAACCTACAGACTTACGACGCCGATTAAGTCGCCACGCGAGTGAGGGGGATAGCCCAGCCCATCCAAATCTCTACTGGCGGGTGGCTAGGCCTCCGCCCACTCCCATGTCTCGCAAAAGCGGCGAGACATGGGGCACCCCAATTAGACCAGGTGATATTTACTCCAACACAAATCTCGGAATAGAAAAGCTCCGTTCACACCGCACGTGGGCTCACCGTCATCACCAGAATGTCCGTATCGTTGATCCGCACCGGCCCCGCTTCTCTACTCAAGTACCAGCGAAAGCTGCTCCATCGCCACTGCTCCGGAGACTCCACCAACCCCCGCTTCACTGGATTTCGGTGGATGTACCGCAGCTTCTCGATCCTCTTCTTCTCCGTCCAAACGTTGAAGTCATAAAACCGCGCCTGCCAAAACCGATTCGCCGTCGCACCAGTACTCAAACCTGGGGTGCCCCAGGTCTCGCCGGTTTTGCGAGACCTGGGAGCCGGCACCACCACAGTCCCACCACGAGTACCAGGCGAACTCCGCACAAACCCGATCTTCAGTGCCTGAATGGCAATCGACAACGTCTCCCGCTGCGGCTCGCTCACCAACAAATGAACGTGTTCCGGCATGACGACATATCCCAAAATCACGACCCGGTGCTGAAGAGTGGCTGCCGCTGGTAACAACTGAACGTGAGGAAGTGCAAGTCCCGTGCGCCATAGAAGCGATGCAGGCCTTCAGTCATGGCCTAAAGACTAAGAAAAGGGAAATCCAAATGTCTGTGACGAGTGAACATATTCACGGCAGACTTTCCCGTCTCCCTCCCAGAGCCTGCCCTGAGCGGAGTCGAAGGGTCTCGCAAAAGCCGCGAGACCTGGGGCACCCGGCAATAGTAGAATCTCAACCGAGGTCCCGCATGTCCCGCGCACTACTGAAATCCCTTTCCAGCGGAGTCGTTCTACTCGCCGCAATTACATCTTTCGTGCAGCCGTCCCCTGCCGACGACAAGCCTGCGGACAAGTACAACCTAAGCGGAAGCGTGCTCTCCGCCATCTCCAAGCACGGCCATTTCTATCAGGTCGCGACCGACAGCAGGATCTATCTGCTAATGTGCGCCAAGGCAGGAATCTTCGGCGCGCCGGAGTGCAAAATCGGCGACAAGCCGATTGCCACTGGCGACACGGTCCACTTTCGCATCGATGGTGACTGGGCCTACGCGCCTCTCGTCGCAGGAGGGGGCGAAGACAAGCTTCGGATCTTGACGACAGAACTGAAAGTCATCCCGGCATTGCCGGCCCCTGCTCCCGCCAATGCTTCCCCTGCCAGTGCCTCGCCCAACAGCGGCAAGGGATCGAATCCAGCCTCCGAACCGGCCATCGTCATCGGCACCGGGCTTCATGTGAAAGGTCAGCATGGTGTCGGCTGGTCCACAACGCCGTCCGCCGTCGCTTCTCCGATCACCACGGCCAGCGCCGCAACTCCAGTGATGGCCACGGCGCCCGTAACCGCTATCCCAGTGACCGGCGGCGCTCCCGTCGTCGTCATGCCAACCGCCCCCACCATGGGTGGAGTGGTGACAGGCGTGCCGGTCACCGGTGGCGCGCCCATCACGGCCATCCCAACCGCGCCCGTCATGGGAGTTCCGATGGGCGGCGCACCCGCCGCCGGTCGTCCGGTCATGATGGGTGGAGGCGGAGCCCCGCAGTGGGTCCACGTTCTTCGCATCCAGACGGCCGGCAAGATTTACCAATTGGAGTGTTCCGGTAAGCCCTGCAAGTTGGCGAACAAAGAGATCGCACTCGGTGACACCCTCGCGCTCCGCGCCGACAAGAAGCACGCCTTTCTGTCTTCCGATCCGCAAAGCCCCAACCCAGGGCAGGAGTTCAAGATCTTGAGCGTGACCGAAAGTGGTTCAGCGCCCGATTCCAATCATTGAAGGAATCGGGAAATCCTGACGGGTGGTCGAGCCTGCCTCACATCTCTGTTCCCGAGGGTGCTCCGTCCAAGCTCCGCTTGGGCGGGTTTTTCCACGATAGAGCTACGCGCCGGGTGCCCCATCCTTGCGTTCTTTGCAAGGGTGGGCATTCCGAACCAGAGCTTCTAAGGGTGTTGATTCTGGAGCGGGTGCCCCAGCACAGCCCGCACGTCTCCCGACTAAGGAGCAGCAGAACCACTCCTGATTCTCTTCCTAGATCACTTCACGCCAAACGTAAACACCGTCGGCCCCAAGGTCAGCGCATACTCTCCGGGATTGAGGCGAGTCTCCGGAGTTAGCTTGAATGAGGACTCTCCGAATTTCGCCACATTGATAGTCACACCTTCGTTCGGCGTAAAATCTCTGCGCTTCCATTTCCCCAGTTCATATTCACGTTCCGATCCCTTGACGTTGAACTGGAAAAGTTTCGCCCTCGACGCCTCTTCGTCTTTGAACACCTTGAATACGAATGTAGCCTTGTCGTTACCGGCAAAGCGGAACGAGGACGCGTCTCCTGATACCCTGATGCTCTGTGTAATAGAGCCGAAGCCGCCGCTATGCTTCTTGAACTGTTCCGTTGGGAGCCGTTTCAGCGTTTGCGTAGCTGGATCCAAGTAGAAGAATACGCCAATAGAATCGGGTTCGAGTGCTTTGTCAGTCGCAGTTTGAGCTGCGCAGATCATAAGGGAAAGGGCAATCACTGGTGCCAGCTGAACGACTTTCCTGACTGGAAATCTCACGGCGTTACTACCTCCTTTGGTTTCGAGGGTCTGCAAATCCAAACATCGCCTTGAAAATTCTGGATGATGGCCTGATTGCTACGCAGTAGGCATCGTAAGTATTACTGGTTAAGGCTCGGCGGAGAAAATTACGAAGGTCACTCCTGCAGGCTGCGCTCCGACCAATCGTTAAGCGCACCTCTACTCCAGAGGATTCCCCCTCCAACCTTCACCTGGGCGGGCACATCTTCCGATCAAGTTATGCACCTCCCCCAATTTCATTTACACTTTCCCGCGACACCCTGCAACGCGAGGAGGCACTCATGCCCGTCAAACAAGGCGACCTCAGCCTGCTGCAGCATCCCGCCTCGCAGGAACTTCTCCACTCCAAGATTCCCGCGCGGCTCGCCTACATCGCAACCGACGGCACGCCGCGCGTCATTCCCATCTGGTTCCATTGGAACGGGCACGACATCGTTATGGGCACGCCGCCGAAAGCGCCCAAGCTCAAGGCGCTCGCCAAAAATCCCAAAGTGTCGCTCACCATCGACGACAACGTTTTTCCTCACAAAGTTCTTCTCATACGCGGCACCGCGCGTCTGGAGCCAGTCAACGGAGTCGTCCCCGAATACGCACTCGCCGCCGCCCGCTACTTCGGACCCGAACAAGGCAAAGCCTGGGTCGCGCAAATGGGCCAAATGATCTCGTCCATGGTCCGCGTCACCATCACCCCCGAGTGGGTCGGTCTCCTCGATTTCCAAACCCGCTTCCCAAGTGCTCTCCCGCTCTGAGTCGAGCTCCTGCAAACTAGGAATAACATCGGGTGCCCCATTTCTCGCGCTCTTTGCGAGAAGTGGGGCCTTTGAGTTCCCGGGTCACTCCCAGTGGTAAAAAACACTTTCTGTCCCTCACGCCCGACCTCACCAACCTCGAAGCCTCCCGCTCCACAATCCCCCCAAGAATCGGTATTCTAAGATCATGTGGAGCGGACACTCCTGTCCGCTGCCTTTGACTTTGCTTTTGTTTTGGCCTCTTGCCTTTTGCGAGCCAGGGCGATGGCACAGAACCACGCAAATCCAGCCCGCGGACGGGCGAAGGAAGAATTGCGAACGACGAACAACCAATATGATCATCGGAGTCCTAGCCCTGCAAGGCGATTTCGACGCCCACCGCCGCCGCTTAGAAGAACTCGGCGCCGAAGTCGTGCTCGTTAAAAAGCCCGAGCAACTCGACGCCATCGACGGCCTGGTCATCCCAGGCGGTGAGTCCGGCGCGTTCCTGAAACTCCTCGGCGATGAAGGATTCGCCAAGCTGAAAGAATTCGTCCACGCCAAACCCACCTTCGGCACCTGCGCCGGCGCAATTCTGCTCGCCACCGAAGTGGAGAATCCACAACAGAAAGGCCTCGGCGCCCTCAACATCCGCATCCGCCGCAACGCCTACGGACGCCAGATCGACAGCTCCATCCGCCAAGGCAAATTCCTGTCGCGCAATCACTCTGGCGACCCGCATGACGCCGCCCTCCGCGAATCCCCACTCGAAATGGTCTTCATCCGCGCCCCCAAAATCGCACACGTAGGCGAAGGCGTAGAGATCATTGCTACCGAGGGCAGCGATCCAGTAGCCGTCCGCCAGGGAAGAGCCATGGCCGCCACCTTCCACCCCGAACTCTCCGCCGACCCCCGCGTGCATCAAGCCTTCCTGGATTTGGTATCTGGGACCGGCACTCCTGTCCGCCGCCGCTGAGATTGCGGTTGCTCTTGACCTTGCAGTTGCTTTTGCTGATGGGAGTTGCTCTCAAAAGCAGCCTAGGTAAGACCAGTCGGACGCTTGGCCTGTCATTCTGAGGGAGCACGAGCGAACGCGAGTGCGAGTCGAAGAATCCCTATACGTAGTGCGCAGCCAGTGCCGCGTCAGGGCATTTCAACCAACGACCTGTTAAAAAAAGGGGAATGAAACGATAGCCTGACCATGGGCGTCGCCCCTGATTCTGCACTTTAGGTTGTACTCGCCTCGTGCTCTCGAAGGCTACGCCCCGGCAGATCCTACCCGACGACGGCAGCACCGCCTTGAATGCCGAATACACACCCGGACAGGCGACTAGCATCGACTATGCCACGGTCCAGCGGTTGAAGTGGAAACAGTTCGACATCTTTGTGCTGGCAGGCCTTGGCCCGATTGGGACCAAAGGCGCAGCTTATTTCATGAATGAGAATTGGTTTCGGCTGTATCGCACTTACGGCGATCAGCCGTTCGGCGTCGTACTGCGCTTCGGAACAGAGCAGCAAACCGCCGTATTCAATGATCCAACGGTAGTTCACCGAACCGATCCTGACCGTCCCGGTCATTGCACCGATGAGCCGCTCGACTGAGCGAGGACAGAGCTTTGGGTAAGTATCCTCCGGCAGAGCCGGAGGCTTTCTGGGTCGCGGGCCCCTCAAAGGGGCCTAGTCGCGCCCCAAAGTCAAATCACAAGCTCCCAGCAGCAATGCTGATGCTGGCATTTTCGAAGCAAGAAGCATACTGCTGGATTGTCAAACTCTTGCTGCCTCCCCGGCAGAGCCGGGGGGTCTCCCGCTCGTACTAGCAGCTAGAAGCTCCCTCCGCGTTATACTTTCCCTATATGTCTGGGGTTCCACAGCAGATTCCACAAGAGGCTCCGCAGGGGCGTCCGCAGAAGACGTTTTACCTCGAAACCTTCGGGTGCCAGATGAACGTCCACGACTCGGAAAAGGTGGTTGGGACGTTGCTGCAGGAAGGGTATCGGCAGGTCGAGACCGTCGAGCAGGCCGACCTGGTGCTGTACAACACGTGCTCCATCCGCGATAAGGCCGAGCAGAAGGTGTTTAACCGGCTGTCCGATTACAAGAAATACAAGAAGCAGGGCAAGACATTCGGCGTTCTCGGCTGCGTCGCGCAGCAGGAAGGCGAAAAGATTTTCGAGCGCGCGCCCTACGTATCGCTGGTTGCCGGATCGGCGTCGTACCGGAAGCTGCCGGAGATGCTGCGGCAACTGGAGGCGGCTTCGGGTGCTACGCGCGAGATCCCTCGGCCCGCTGGAGAAAGCACGGGCCTTCGGGATGACGGGTCGGTCGTGACGACGCTAGGGAATACTCGCGACTCGGGACTCGCGACTCGGGACTCGCAGCTAGTTCGCATCACCGGACTTGACGACCGCCAAACCGACGCGTGCTTCGAAACCGAATTCACCGCCCGCACGAATCCTCATCGCGGCTACATCACCATTATTGAAGGGTGCGATAAGTTCTGCGCGTACTGCGTCGTGCCCTACACGCGCGGCAAGGAGCGCAGCCGCACATCCGAGTCGGTGCTGGCCGAAGCGCGCCAGATGGCCGATCTCGGCTACACGGAAATTCAGTTGCTCGGGCAAAACGTGAATTCGTACAAAGATCCGACAGGGAACTCGCGCGCCAGAAAAACGTTTGCCGAATTGCTGGCCGCCGTCGGAGAAGTTCCCGGGATCAAGCGCGTGCGCTTCACCACCTCGCATCCGCGCGACTTCGGACGTGACATCGTTGATGCGATCGACGCCGTGCCGACGCTCTGCGACCATGTCCACCTGCCCGTGCAGAGCGGATCGACGCGCGTCCTCGACGCCATGCAGCGCCTCTATACTCGCGAACAATATCTCGAACGCATCGCCTGGATGAAAGCCGCGAAACGCGAAATCAGCATCACATCCGATGTGATCGTAGGATTTCCCGGAGAGACCGAATCCGATTTCGCGGAGACGCTCGACCTGTTAGACGAGGTCGGCTACGACGCCGTCTTCGCCTTCAAGTATTCGCCGAGGCCGAACACCCCGTCGCTAAAGTTGGACGATGCCATCCCCGATGCAGAAAAGGCGCGGCGCCTGGATGTGCTTATGGCGAAGCAGCGTGAGACTCAGATCAGTCGTTACAAGAGATACGTCGGAACAACATGTGAAGTAATGGTTGAAGGTAGAAACGAACCGCGAGCCCAATGGATAGGCCGCACGACCCACAATAAAACCCTAAACTTCACCGCTCCCGCATCCGCGAATCCCAAGGTGGGAACATACGTTTCCGTGATCGTAACCAGCAGTTTTCCCAACAGCCTGCTGGGTGAATTGGTGGTATAAGAAAAAGATTCGGAGGCCCCCCATGGAAGTAGAAATGACAATCCGCGGACTAATGATGGACCCGGTGACTAATATGCCGATTGTCGTGTTGAAGGATGTGGGGGGAGAGACGGTGCTGCCGATTTGGGTGGGGGTCTACGAGGCGAATGCCATTGCGCTGGAGATGGAGAAGGTCAGCACGCCGCGGCCGATGACGCACGATCTGATTAAGAATGTGTTGACCGGGCTTGAGACCCAGGTACACAAGGTTGTCGTGACGGAGCTGCGCGAAGACACGTTTTATGCGGTGATCTGGCTGGAGCGCGGGGGTGAGGTGATTAGCATCGACTCGCGGCCGTCGGATGCGCTGGCGTTGGCGCTGCGCGTGGATTGTCCGATCTTTGTGGATGATCTTGTTCTGAAGACTTCCAAGCTTGCGGCGAACTCTTCCGACCGGGTGACCAGCGAAGAGCTGCGCAAGTATCTCGAAGGGCTGAACGACGAGGATCTCGGGAAGTACAAGATGTAGCCGCGGCAGCTGTCGGCGTAGCGACACGCACCCACAGAGACAGCGCAAGTCACGCAGGCGGAGAGTTGTTGATCATTTCAGGCGTCCTTACAGGACGCGATGTTGTAGTTGCTGGGGTAACCCGCCAGTAAAACTGGCGGGTTATTTTCGGGAGTCCCTCCGGGACTTGGGCTGGGTTTGCTCATTTTGCCGGGCGGGTGGTTGCGCCGCTTCGGGGCTGAGTTCGGGCGATTGACTACAAAAATCAGAGGCAAAGTCAAAGGGCACCGGACAGGAGTGTCCACCCCACATCTGCGCTACTTTACATAATACCTGTTATCGGACATTGCGTATATCGCGCACGGTTGGCTCGGGCTCGGCGATCCTCGCCTTCGGATCAAGCCCGGGCTTAGCTGCCGGCTCGGTCACGGAGTACTTCAGGAGGCAGAACAGGGCGCGGAAGCCGTCTTTCCAGCCGATCTTTTTCCCTTCTTCGTAGGTGCGTCCCCAGTAGCTGATGCCCACCTCGTACACACGCAGGCGGCGCTTGGCGATTTTTACCGTGATCTCCGGCTCGAAGCCGAAGCGATCTTCGTCGATCGGAATGGATTGCAGGATCTCACGGCGGAAAACTTTGTAGCAGGTTTCCATGTCCGACATGTTCATGTTGGTCAGGGCGTTGGAAATCAGCGTGAGAATCCAGTTGCCGACGGAATGCCAGAAATACAGGACGCGGTGTGGACCGGCCCCTAGAAAACGTGATCCGTAGACGACGTCGGCCTTGCCTTGCAGGAGGGGACCAAGCAAGACCGGGTACTCGGCGGGGTCGTATTCCAGATCGGCGTCCTGGATGACGACGTAGTCGCCGGTGGCTTCCCGAATGCCGCGGCGCAGAGCGGCTCCCTTCCCCATGTTCCTGGGCTGGAGCAGGACCCGTACGTGGGCGTAGCTGGCGTGCAGTCCGGACAAGATCTCGCGGGAACCGTCGCTGGAACCGTCGTCTACACAGATGAGCTCAATGTCCAAAGGCACGGCGAGGACGCGATCGATCACTGCCTGCAGGGTCGCCTGCTCGTTGTACACCGGCATGACTACAGAGAGTTTCATGGATGTGTAAGTCACACTAAAGGCATGTGCGCAACGCGTCAAGGATGCGGCAGGTTACGATAAACGCCAGCGGCTAAAAGAGTGTGCGTGAGAACTAGTGCCGTCCCTGCGGGACTCGCGCCAATCTCCCACTCTACCCAGGGCTTACGCCCTGGGCTAATGAATGCCGCCGCTTCGCGGCTGGATTCCGGCGGTTTGGTAAAGCGAAGGCCTGATGCGAATCGTTCTTCTCAATCTGCGCCACTGCGGCGAGTCTCACTCGTGGATTGCGTTTCGGTTTCGTCGAAATAGCCTAGTCGATTGGCTAGAGCGACTACCATCTTCCAAACGGAGGCGCCCGCTGCCCAACCGGTGGGCGGGTCGAGGGTGCCGGGGACGTGCACGCGATGCGGAATCGGATCGCGCAGGAAACTCGGGTCGCCCCCACCCACGGCACCGCTGTCCAAAGGACCGGGCTTGGCGAATGGCGAGGCTTCGGGGTGCTTCATGGCTTCGATGGCGCTGTCGTCGGTGCGAACTCTCAACCAAGCTGCGATCGCGCGCAACTGCGGGAGCGAGTCATTCAACACGTCCTCCGCTCTCACCCTGGTGTAACGATCCGCCGGCAGATCAGCGGCAAAATGCAGGATGCGGCGATGAGTTTCGTACCAGGCGGCGATGCCGGCCATGGGCTCACCGTCCTGAGGGTGGGCTGGCACAGTGCGCGACAGATGTTCCTGCATGGAGCGCTGCGTAGTCACTGGGTGCCGAGTCAAGTGCAGATATCGCGCTCGTGCGTATGCCGATGAGACACGTTCCAGCGTGTCATCAGTGTTCACGTTCTCGGGCGATTTTTCCACCGCGATGCGCGGGCTCACTCGCTCCAGTAAGAAATCGAATACGGCGGCTCCCGACCAAAGCAGACGTTCGTTGATCCACTCCCTGGCGGCAGACAAGGATTCGAGCGTCTGGCCGCCGAACTCGAATTCCGCCAGAGCGCGCAACAATCCGGGGCTGCGATGCGTCACGCCGCGCTCAATCCAATAACGGGGCAGCGACGCCTGTAACTCTCCGATGGTTGGATAGGCAAACAACTTCAATTCCGGAAGCCCGGCGAGATCCGGGTGCTGCCCGATCATGGCGGCAACGACCGAGGAATATGACCTAGCCGTGGATAGCACGAACACGGGAGAGAATCGGAGAGGGTCTCGAGGGGGAGCGGTTTTCACGAGGGCCTGTACCACTAAAGCGATGGGCTGATACGAGCCGTGAGTTTTTCAGCAAACTGTAAAGGCGCCGCTGCAGAGAGTTCGTGAGACTTCAGGCGTCCCTCCGGGACGCGATCTGGCTATCCGCTTTCCCCGGCGCTGGAAGCGCCGGGCTATTGTCAGACGCCCCTCTGGGGCGGAAATCCCAGCGATTTCATTCCACCGGCTTGCCCGCAATCTAGTTCACACAGCATTATGTCCGAGAAGGTTTTTAGTGAATCTGCGGGGCCATTACGGGGCCGCTTGCGCAATCGCGACTGATCGTATCCATGAGCAAGTCGATGTTTCGCTTGATGAAGGCGTTGCGCATGGCGAGAAGCCGGGTGCGGCCTTCTTCGCAGTACTCACGCACGGCAACGGCATCCAACTTTGACTCGTCGCCATTTTCGAAAGCCAGCGAAGATTCCTCAACCAGACGGAACAAGCGCTCATTGCTTTCCGCCGTGAGCGAGCGTAGCCAGAATCGATAATTTTCAGTTCCCTGCGCAGTTGGAGCGAGACGTTTAATCGACTCCACTTCATCCCAGGCATAGTTCAATTCGTACGACAAACCTTGGCGGTGAATCCACGGACGCACGGTTTGGCTGAGCAACCTGTGATATTCGTTCAGGCGAAGATCGAGGAATTCGTAGTCCGGGTGAGTAAGGTCGCCCCTGAGACGTCCCTCCTGGCGCAAGCGATCGCGGATGGGCGTGCCTCCGTACGGCAGCATGCGAGAGAAGGTGGCCGCGGCACAACCATCGCCGACGATCTGCCGCAGGAAGCCAACGTTCCGCCGGACGGATTCCCACGTGCTCGACGGATCGAAGAGCATGAAGCCATAGGACACCAGAATCCCGAGCTGCTTGAGACGAGCTACCGCCTGGAGATTCTGCTCAACGGTCATTTCCTTGTTGAGCACCTTGAGGCCTTCCTCATCGCCGGACTCGATGCCCATGTAGACAAGAAAGAGGCCACTGTCCCGCAACTTGGTAAACAGATCGAGCTCGACATATTCGCCGCGGCAGCTGATTTTCCAGACCGTGCGATCTGCGAGTCCGCTGTCGTGCATGCGCCCGACGAGTTCATCCGCCCAGCGCCTGCCGGCTGGTCCCCACAGCGGAAAATCGTCGTCCTGAAAGAGGAAGACGCGCACGCCGTGATGACGATGCAGGTACAACATCTCCTCGACGATTTTTTCCGGCTTGCGGACGCGAACCACCTTGCCCGGCGCGGTGCGATAGAAGGTGTGAATGGAGCAGAAAGAGCAGCGGCGGATGCAGCCTCGACTTGCGAGAAGCGGGAGGGTGGGAAATCCTCCGATGGTCTCGGGCTCAAAGGGACGGTAAGGAAAAGGCAGGGAGTCAAGGTCCTGAACGAGCGCTCTGGGCTCGGTCTCGACGACTTCGCCATCCCGCATATAGACGATCCCGGGTGCGCCTCGCCAGTCTCTGCCGGCGCTGAGCCGGTCCACAAGATCGATCAAGGTCTCTTCGCCTTCGTACCGCACGACGCTGTCAATTTCTGGAAAGTTCGCCAGGCACTCGTCATAGCAGAGGCTTGGAAAATGGCCACCGATGGTGTAGTGGCTGGTGATGCCGACGCTTCGGAGGTGAGTCGCCACGCGTCGAAACTGCGGCAGGAAACACTGGAAGATGAGGGAGAAACCGACCACCAGCGGCTGCCGGGAAAGCAGGCGCGCGGCGATGGCTTCAGGGCCGTCGCGCACATCAATCATCTCGACTTCGCGGCCCTGCCTCTGTAGCACGGCGGCCAGGTATCCCATACCGAGATTGCCTTGGTCCTGGTAGCCGATGAGAGCCACGTCAGCAGGGCCCCGAGTCGTAGAACCGGAGTCGAGAGCGGAATGATACTCAAGGCCCGATGACATATCGCTCATTTCTCATTTCTTGGCGCTGCCTTTTGCGCCAGCGATGATTTGGGCGGCTTTCGCGGCTCCTTCGGCCAGGGTCCGATGCACCGCGGCAATGGTCTCAAGCCTGGTGGCTATCAACTGCGTCCGGGCGCTGGCCTCGATCTCCTCGAGGATGAACTCCATATCGATCCAATCAGTGACGGGTCCCGGACGCCATCTCCAGGGGTTTGGCACCGAGGAAAAATCTTCCGGCTTCGGCATAGTGGTTTTCTCCTTTCGCTGGCCAGAGGAATTGTCTGAATAGTGACTACTGATGGAGGGCCCAGTTGTGTGGCGGAGTTGTTAAAGGCTAGGGCAAAGTACTTCTGAGAAAAATCTGGAGATCGCTGGTGGTTGAGCCGCCCCACAGTACAGCGCGCCACCACGAACTCCGGCGCCTGGCCCGGTCAATTCCGGGAATGATGATTCGCCGACATGGAATTGTCAAGGAAAATCTCAGAAACTTTATCGGAGTTTCCACAAACGGCGTCTTGCGGCGCTTGCGTCGTCAGCACGATTTTTGGGTGGAACAGGGTGCCGGCTACGCGGGTGGCGATCGCGATGAGTTCCTTTTGGCCGGCGAAAACTTTGACGAGACGGGCGCGGGAGAGTTCGGGGAGGTTGACGGTGCGTCCGCTGCGAATGCGGGCGGCGGTGGGTTCGTCGGCGGTGACGGACGGGAGGTCGGGCAGCAGTTTGCGGGGATGTATGAAGAGAGCTTCGAGGGCTTCAGGCGTCCCGACGGGACGCGGTTCTGGTTTGGTCATCGCACCCGCCAGCGGAACTGGGGGGCTATTGTCAGGAGTCCCTTCGGGACTCGCGGTGGTGCTGGAGGGGAAGCTCACTGCCGTTTCGGTCGATCCTTTGCTGAGCGAACTGTTGCCCGCTGCGTTGGCGAGTTCTTCGAGGGTGTGGGCGTCTTCGAGAGTGAACTCGGCTACGGCGGTTCGGCGCAGGGACTCCAGATGCGCACCACAGGCTAGTTCCCTTCCCATTTCGTGAGCGACCGAGCGCATGTAGGTTCCGGAGGCGACACGGGCGCGGAAGCGGGCGCGGTCGGCCTCGACCGCGAGGATCGTAAACTCTTTGATCTCGACCTGCACGGGCTTCAGCACGACTTCTTTCTGCTTGCGGGCCAGCTTGTAGGCGGGGACGCCGTGGATTTTTTTGGCGGAGAATGGGGGCGGAGTCTGCTCGATCACTCCGCGGAAACGCGAGGCCGCGGCTTCCACTGCTTCCGCGCGCAGGCAGACTTCTTGTGGGGCGGTCGTGGCTTCGCCTTCGGCGTCGTAGGTGTCGGTGGCGAAGCCGAATCGGATGGTGCCTTCGTAGGTTTTTTCTGAGGTCGTGTAGAACTGTGCCAGGCGCGTGAGGCTGCCGGTGACCAGCGGAAGAACTCCGGTGGCCATGGGGTCGAGCGTGCCCAGATGTCCGATCGAGCGCTGCTGCAGGATGCGCCGGGCGCGGTTGACCACGTCGTGCGAAGTGAGTCCGGCGGGCTTGTCGATGATGAGGACGCCATTCATGAGAAGATTGAGTGATTGGGTAATTGAGCAATTGAGTAATTGGGGAATTGAAAAAGCCAGAGAAGCGGCATTCCGGATTTCAATTTCACAATTTCTCAATTACGCAATTACCCGATTCCTTAACTTACCAAATCTGCCATGTTCCCGATCAGAGACGACCAACCACGATACAGCACGCCGTATGTGAACTCATTTCTCATCGGCCTGAACATTCTCATTTATTTGTTTCAATGGATTCAATTGGTGACCGACCCGCGGAGTGCGCTGCTATTCGAACGCCAGTTCGGCGAAGTGCCGGCGCATCTGGCGGCGTTTCTAGCGGGGTCGCCTCAGTATACGTTGCCGCAGGTCGTGCTTCCCTTCTTCACGTCAATGTTTCTGCACGGGTCATGGATGCATGTGCTGGGCAATATGTGGTTTCTGTATATCTTTGGCGACAACATTGAAGACTATCTTGGGCATTTCAAGTATCTGGTGTTCTATTTCCTGGCCGGTCTGTTTGCGATGTCAACGCAGGTGGCGATCTATCCGCACTCGAACATCCCTACTGTGGGGGCGAGCGGGGCGATTGCGGGCGTGCTGGGAGCGTATTTCATTTTGTATCCGCGAGCGCGCGTGCTGACGTGGTTCTTTGTGTTTGTCTTCTATCTCCCCGCGTGGATCATGCTGGGATACTGGTTCGTGCTGCAGTTTTTGTCGGGCGCGGTTACGTTGTCGGTGGCTCCGGGGCGCGACGTTGGAGGCGTGGCCGTGTGGGCACACGTGGGGGGATTTGTCGCGGGGTTAGTAATGATCAGAGTGTTTCCGGAGCGGCGGAGACGGAGTCCGTACGCTTATCGGTAGGTTGAGACTGAAGGTTCTGAAGAGAATCCCCGAGGTCAAAAGTCAGAATCCCCACCCTCTTTCGCGAAGAACGCGAAAGAAGGATGGGGCACCCGCGCAATGACTCAGATACGGTAGAGATCCTTGCTCAGGATGACAGGTCACTTTTACCCGAGACAATGAGTTACTTCTTGGGACGCGATTCGGGCGGTACCAGGCCGGCCAGGCGGTAGTAGACCACCAGCTGTCCGTAGTGCTCGCCGCAATGTTCGATGAAACCGTAGGCGAAATCGTAGACCCTGACCTGCTGATGCGCGAAGGGGTCGACGATGAGATCGGACATGCCCTTATCGCCTTTGGCCTGGATGGCGGCCGCGCCGTC